>MDSV01004477.1_pt1 | contig 41767 bp, 21 predicted proteins | sample 810851 | NCBI WGS metagenome assembly MDSV01 (sample SAMN05326640, study PRJNA326480) | marine metagenome | isolation source: seawater | place: Atlantic Ocean: North East | collected 2012 | reverse complement strand
GGCGTCCGGAGCCGCGCTCAACGCGGCTTCGTACTTGGCGATGGCGCCGCGAACGTCCCCGGACTGCAACAGAGCCGCGGCGTCCGCTTTCGTGGCGTCGAAACTAGACATCGCTCCCGCTCGTCTCGGCAACACTCTCACAGTGACCGGTGCTGTTGATGTCGCGGGTGCTGTCAAGCTCGGCGACTTTCGTTCGGTGACTGGCGCTGCTGCTCTCGAGAGCGCTGCTGCTGTCGAAGGCGTCTCCGCGCGAGGAGCGGGTGTCGACGCGCTCAGATCTCGTCACTTAAATAGATCTCGGGAGCACCTGAGTTAACAATCTCGTCCAAGTTTCCGAGTCCTTCTTCACATCGGAGGCGCACACGGCACGATGTTCGCCGGCGGCGGTATCCCTTACGGGCTGATGCGCGGAATGGCCGGGGGCGGGCGGCGTCGCGGCGGCGCCGACCCCTGGTTCCTCATGCTGGCGTACCAGCTCTGGCAACAGATCGAGCGCCTCGGGCCGAACAAACCCAAGTTGACGCTCGGGCTGATGGCGCTGTGCGCGGCGATGCACTTCGAGGTCTTGGGCGCGCTGAGCCCCCTCGCGTTGCTCGGCGTGCACAGCGCGAGGGACGCGTGCTTGAGCCCGCGAAAGGTGTTCCGCCCGACGCGCAGTCTCGTCGAGCGTGCGCTCGGCCGGGTCGGGTCGAGCTCGTTCAGGGGAGGCGAGTTCCGGCGCCTGCTGGCGAGCCCGTTCGTGTTCGCCGACGACGTGCACTTGGCGGTGAACGCGTCGTCCTTTCTGCTGCAAGGCGCCCGGCTGGAAACGAAAATGGGCGCGCGCGGATTCGCGCGGTTCTTGGCGTGCGTCGCGTTCGCGACGCAAACGGCGCACGTCCTCGCCGCGGAGCTCCTGCGCCGATTCGAAATCGCCGACGTGACGCGCGCGTGCGTGACGGGCGCTTCGGGAATCAACTTCGCGCTCAAGGCGTACCTCTCCGCGCTCGAGCCCGGCGACGTCAGCATGTGGGGTTTCGTGATCCCGGGGAAGTTCGCGGCGGCCGCGGAGCTTCTCATCATCCACCTCCTGAACCCGCACGCGCCCAGTCTCGTGTACCACTTAGTCGGCTTAGCCGTCGGCGTGGTCTTCGCGGCGGGAAAAAAAGCGCGCGACGCCGCGACGTCGGGGGACGTCCTCGGTCGTCTCCGCGAGGCGGTCGGAAAAGCGTTTCGCGGATCCGCGCGGCGGGAGAGACCGGGGGACCGGCCGAACCCACCGCCGGGCGTGCGCGAGGCGCGCGCGGCGGCGGCGGCGGCGGCGGCGGCGCGGGCGACGTCGTTCCCGCAGAGGGTCTTCGCGGGGCTGCGGCGTCGGGGCGGGGCGCGCGCGCGCGCGGGCGCCCCCGGCGCGAGCTCGCTGGCGTCCCTTCCGCCGGGCACGCGCGTCGTGTTGGCGGGCCTCCGTGCCGCGGACATGAACGGGTCGTGGGGGACTGTGACGGGTCCGGACGCCGGGGCGGTCGGTCGCGTCCGCGTCGCGCTGGACTCGGGGTCGGAGTTCTCCGTGCTCCCCGAGAAGTGCGTCGTGGTGGACGCCGCCGGGTGACGCGGCTGTTTTGTCATTCGCGCGCAAAGACGCCTTTACTCGCGAGGAAACCTCTTCGCGAGCGGACGCGTCTCATCGGCGTGTCGCGCGCGTGATTCCTGGTACGTCCGCGTCTCCGGTAGAGCTCGTGAGAGAGTCTGCTTTCGAACTTTTTTTTTCCGCGCGAAAAGGCTGAACGACGCGCTACCTATTCGTAGGGTACCTCTACGACCGTCTCGCGACGACGAACCTGAACACCGGGCGCCACTTGCTCTCGCACACGAGGTCGCGCTCGGTCGGGACGCCCATCGGGTTGGCGGCGAGCCAACGCGCGCGCGAAGTGGGAGCGCGCTTCTTTCGATCCGTTCGAAGGCCTGCGTCGTCGTCGTCGCGCGCGCACTTTTCGAATCCGTTGAGATCCGCGCCCGACCCCGAACCGTTTTCGTCGTCGTTTTCGTCGTCGTCGTCGTTTTTTTCGTCGGCGCCGAGCCCGAGCCCGTTCTGCCACTCGTACGGGTGCGCCGGGAACACGTGGTTGAACGGCCGACTTCCGTCGGCATCGCCCGCGTCGCGAAGGCGGTCACCCGACTCGGTCCCGCGACCGGACGCGTTTCGTTTCAGCTCGAGCGCCGTTGCCTCGCCGTGCCGCGCGTACGAAGCCTCGTCCAGGACGAACGGCGACCCGCCGTCGAAGTGCGCTGCGTTCAAAAACGTCGCCTGCATCTCCTCCGCGAGCGGCTCGACGTCCGAGCAGCAGTACACGCGCGTGTTTTCGCGGCACACCTCCGCCAGCGCGCGCACGAACGCGGGCGTGACCACGCGGCGCGACGCGTGGCGCGCGCGCGACCAAGGGTCGGGGAACAAAATCGTGACGTATGCGAGTCGGTCCGCCAACGTCTCGCCGAGCCACGCGCGCGTCAGAGTGACGTTCGCGTTGCACGCGACGAAGTGCACGTTTCGCGGGTTCTTCGGCGCGTGACTGTTTCCGTCCGTTCGAGCGGAACCGCCCGGGTTCGAGCTCGCGTCATCGCGCGCCCTGGTCCACCGCAGCGCCTCCTCGACGATGGGCGCGTAAATCTCGAGGCCCAGCAAGTTGTGCCGGGTCTCGTTGGCGGGGGACGTTTCTTCGTCGCCGACGCGTTCGTTTTCGCGCGTCAGGCTCAGGCTCGTCTCGAATCGCGCGGCGTCCGAAGTCGCGGCGCGCATCAGGAACCTGCCTTTCGCGCACCCGACGTCGATCAGCAGCGGGCGGTCGAGGTCGTCGTACACCTCCGACCACGTCGGGGACACCGCGGCGGTCCTGTGGTGCAGCGCCATGGGGTTGGTGAGTTTCTTCATCCGGCGGTGCACGTTGGTCTTCTTCCGCGAAAAAGAAGTCTTTTCGTCCATCGTTCCGTCTCGCGTCTGATGATTCGCGGCGGCGGGTTCCGAGGCGTCCGCGTCGTCCTTCGTTCCCGCGGCGGGGCGGGACAGCGATTTCCCCAGACCGGCCGCGTGGAGGCTGCAGTACCCGTCGCAGCCGTCCGCCGCGCGGGACGCGCAGAACCGCCGGCGCCTCGCGATGTACTGCGCGCACTGCCCGCTGACGCGCGATGCCTCCGCGAGCGCCTTCTCGGCGCGTTTCAGCGACTGGTACAACGCCTCCCACTCCGCGTCGGCGGCGATGTGCGCGCGCGAGCTCTTCTCGCCGCGCTCGAGTTCGAACGCGTCGTCGCGGCGAAGGAGCTCCTCGCGAAGGGCGGTGAGCCCGGCATCGCCGCCAGCGGGTTCGGAAACGCCCATACCCCTCCCGCGCCGAGAGAAGTGATGTCGGAGCTTCGGCGTTCGCCAGCTTCCGAAACCCACTTGCGACGCCGAAAAACAGAAACGCGAGTGCGCGCGCGCCGCCAGTCACCGTCGCGCCCGGGGTGCGCTCGATATGGCGACGCGCGAGGCTGCGCGGTGGGCATGGCGCGCTCGCGGGGTGTTCCGCGCGGCGACGGCGTCGACGGCGGCGGCACGACCCGGCGACGGCGCGTCGTCGCTGAGGCGGATCTTCGACGTCACCGAGTCGGCGGCGTCGGGAGGGCGCCTTCGTGGGTGCCGGCCGTGGGTTTCCGTGCGAAGGTCTTCGAGCGGAGCGACGGAGGTCGACCCCGGCTGCGGATACGGTCGCGCGCGGCGTTCGCTCGCGTCGATCCGACCCACGATCGGGCCCACGCGCGCCTTCGCGTCCGCCGCGGAGGCTGCGCCGTTCCCGTCCGCGCCTCCGCCGCGAGACGCGCCGTCGGACGAACCGATCGAGCGCGAATCGTCGTCGCCGTCTCGTGACGGAACGACGCCCGCGCCTTCGAAGGCCCCGCCGGGACCGAAACCCCGCGCGAGCGGGAAACCGCGCGCGCGCGGCGCGCGCGGTTCCGGCGTGCCGAGTCGAGACGTCGAGCTCGAGTGGCGAGCGGAGAGACGCGACGACGAGACGGACGAGACGGACGAGACGGACGAGACGGACGAGCCGCGCGCTTCCGCGCGTCGCGAATCGACGAAAAAAAACGCGTCTCTGCACAGACGCGCTAAAGAGACGGCGAGGCGCCTTCGCGCGCGGCACCGCCAAACGTTGCCCGGCGTGCGGGCGTGGATCGCCGCGAACCCCGACCGGCTCGACCGGCTCACCACGCACCTGGCGTGCCGCCTGCTGGCGCAGCACGCGGCGCGCGCGGCGCGAAGAGCGCGCGACGAAGCCGACGGAGTCTATTCGCTCGGCGGTGGGAAGTGGTGCGCGCGCGTGGAGCCGACGCCGCCGCGCGAACAGACGGAGGCGACGTCGTCGTCCTCGTCGGTTTCCGCGGAGGAAGCGCGCGTGTCCGCTCGAGTGATTCACGCCGCGATCGCGCGCACCGCGGGCGAAGTGACCAACGCGCACGAGTGGTCCAGGCTGCTGGACGGCGCGGCGCTTTTGGCGCGCGCCGGCGTGACGTGCGGCGAAGCGGCGCCGCGACGTTTTTTTCGCGTCGTCGACGAAGACGAAGACGCGGCGTCGCGCGAACCTCCGCGCGAACCTCTTCGCGAAACCGACGCGCGCGAACACAAAACGTCGTCGTTGTCGGACGTCGCCTTGTGGCGTGTCACCGCGCGCGGCTCCGCGTTCGCGCCGTCCTGCTCGCCCGCGGACCTCGTGACCAACCTCAAGGCGTTGGCGACCGTCGCGGAGACGCGGCCTCGCGCCATCTGCCCGACGGGCGCGGCGGCGGTGGCGCGCGCGGCGTACGCGCGCGCCGTGGAGTGGAGCGACGTCGAGCTCAAAAGCGCGGCGCACGCGCTGGACAGGCTCGCGGCGTTCGTTCCGGCGGAGGAAAACACGACGACGACCTTCGCGGAGACGGACGATTCGAACGACGACCCGAACGATCCGAACGACCCGAACCGTTCGAACGACCCGAACGATTCGAAGGCGTCGTCTCGCGTCGAAAAAGACTCCGGCGGTTTCGGGTCGCCGCCGAAGAAGAAGCGGCGGAGGAAGAAAGCGGGCCCTTCTGGAAAGACGCCGCAGCGGAAAGACGCCTCGGTCGTGACGCGCCACGCGTTCGCGGAGGGCTTCGACGCGACGCGCGCGCTCGTCCGCGCGGTCGCCGCCGCGCGCGCCGACGGCACGCTCATGAGCGTGGCGCGTGGGCGCGGCGGCGCGAAACAGGCGGGGTCCGAGACCGAAACGCGGTTCGCGCGGAAGAAAAAGCCGCAGCCGAAGAAGCAGAAGAAGCCGAAGTGCGGCGACGACGCCGAGGCGCGTTCGGTTTCGGGGGGGCGAACAGACGACGATTCGTTCGACGCGAGTTGAACATGATAGGCGTTCGGTGGGGGGCGTGTCACGGTTAATAGGTGGACGTCCTTTCGATCGAAACCCGGTCTCTGGATGCATCGTTTCGGAAGCGTCTCTTCTCTTTCGCCGAAAACGCGTAGCCACGTCGCGGTACCGTAACGCCGCGCGGCGCGTCGAAGAGTGGTGAAATCACGTCAAAGCGCGTACTTTCCCCGTCCCGACGAATCCGCGCAGGCGCGCCCCCGAGCCGTCGTCCACCGCCTGCGTCCCGTCCCCGAGCGTGTTTCCGTCGGGAAGGTTCGCCACGAACAGCGGCGGCGCGGAAACAACGTCGAACAAAACAGGCGCTCGTTCCGTCGCCGCCGTCTCGTTCGCGGCGTCCCCGCCGGCGGGCTCCTCCGCGGAGGACGACGGACCTTCTCGAGACGCCTCGCCCGAAACGTCGCTAACCTTCGACGGAGGGTCCTTCTGCGTCGCCTGTTCCCGCGACTCGGAGAGATCCGCGCCTTTGTTGGCCGCCCGCGCGCGCTCGGCGCGCGCGAGCGCGTCGCGCGTCGCCTGGAGGAAGTGCACCTTCTCGCCGATGTCCCGCGCGTCTTCGGAGAGGGACTCCGTGAGCGCGCTCAAGGCGTCCGTCTCTGCACGTCTCTGCTGCGTCGCGCGATCGCGCGCGGCGAGCCACGCGGCGTGCGCCTCCTCGCGCGCGCGCGTCGCGGCGGCGACGTCGCGCTCGATCTCATCGTCGTCGCGTTCGGTGACGCGTTTTCTGTTCTCCGCACGACCCGTCTCGGTCGTCGCGACGTCGTTCCCGTCTCTTCTCGCGCCGATCTTTGGGATCCGGCGCAACAAAGGGACGGCGCGCAAGGGGCCGCCGCGAGGCGCGAACGCTTTCACGACGCGGCGGCCCTCCCCGATGCCCTTAACGCCTTCACCGCCGGAGGCTTTTTCGAGTTCGTCGTCGCCCTTCCCCCCCCATCTCCGCCGAGACTCGCGCTCGTCCTCCAGCGCCGCCAGCGCGTCTCGCTCGCGCTCGAACGAAGCGAGGCGGGTCTCCTCGTCGGCGCGCGCGCGCCGCGTCGCCTCCGCCGCCGACGCGACGTCCCGCCGCGCGCGCGCGGCGGCGGCTGATCGCGCGCGCACGCGCGCGTCGTACCGGCGCGAGACGTCGTGCCCGGCGGCTTCCGCGACCGCAGACGCGCACACGCCCTCGAACGAGCCCACCTCCACGTGTTCCATGGCGTCCGCGAGGGGGGTGTCGATGACCAAGGTCCACCGCCCGAGGTTGGTTTTCAGAAACGCGCGGTCGAGCGCGTCGCCGCAAAACGCGCGCGACGCGTTCCACGCGTAGTACGCCGTCACGGCGAGAACCAACCCGAAATGCGCCGCGGGAGAGACGTCCAACTGCTGGTACGTGTCCCTCTCGTCGGAGCGCTTCCGCAGAAAGCCGGGCATCCAGCGGCGTTTTCTGAACGCGGAATCGGTGTCGTCGGCGTCGTCGGCGCGTTTACGAACGAGTCCCTTCGCGGCGGATTCGCGCGCCTCCTTCGCGGCCCGCGCGGCGTCCCGCGCCCACGCCCCGAGCGCGTCCTCCGCCGTGCCGTCCTTGACCATCTCGCGCATGTACTCCTTCATCAGGTCGTCGTCGTTCAGAGAGCCGTCGTCGTCGTCCTCGAGACCCTCGTTCCGCGGATCGTCGTCGTCGTCGTCTTCGTCGTCGTCGTCGTCGCCGCCGCCGAGGGAAACGCCGCCGGGGACGCCTCCGGAGCCTTTGCCCCCGGCCCCTCGGTTCGCCCCGTCGAGCCCGGGAATCCGGAACCCGGATAAACGCGGGTTGGGCTTGGTGTGGCACACCGCGGTGAGCAACGCGGCGAGCGCCCTGTTGGTTTTCTCGCGCCTCGCTCGGTTGCGCGCGACGCGCGCCTCCGCCTCCGCTTTGATCGCCGCGCGAACCATCTTGCGCAGATCCTCGAGCTCGAAGAACCAAGGCCGGTACACGTGCGACCCGGTCACCGCGACGCGCCCCGTGGCCTCGTCGCTCACCGCGAGCTTCACGCCGAGCGGGTACGTCGACGCCGCGTCGAGCGTCGGATCGTCGTCGGTCGAGGCGACGAAAGGCTTTCGCGGCGACGAAAGCTCGGCGACGAAAGCGCTTTCGTCGGCGGGCGCGACGACGTGCACCACGGGCGAAGAGAACACGGGCGCGTCCGCCGGCGGTCTCTCGGACGCTCTCGGACGACGCGTCGAAGGTCGAGGACACTCGCCCACGGACACGCTCTCGCGGTCGGCGGCGCGCGCCGCGATGAGCCGGTCGAAGAGCTCGTGCATGGAATCGGTGAGTCGGTCGTCGAACCCGCGGTACCGGAGCCTGCGGAAAAGTTCAGGCAAGTTCGCCGTGTCGTCTTTTCTTTTTCGTTGTCTCGCGCGGACGTCGGGGTTCGAGTCGGTCCCCGCGGCGTCGGCGCCCTCCGCGCGCGCCGCCGCGGCGCGCCAGCTCTCGCAGCTCTCGAAGACCGCCGGATACTTCGGGAGACTCGCGGATGATGGTTTATTCGACTCCTCGATCCGCATGAAACACATCGACAGTTCGTCCACGAGCCACGCGCTGAGCCGGGGCCCCCGTCGTTCGTCTCCGCGTCTCGCCCTCGACGCGCCCCCGTCGGCGCGGGCACCCGAGCTCGCGCTCGCGTGTGTTCGCGCCGATCCTTCAAACGGCGCGAACGGCAAGAACCCCTCGTACCCGGTGAGCAGAGGCGCGAGCGCCTCCGCCGCGCCGTCGCCCGCGATCTCCGGGTTGGCGCCCATCACCGCGCCTGCGTCAATATCCGAGCGCAGGAAGAACACGTCGGCGGCGGCGCGACGCGCCGAGGCGCCGACGGCGACGCCGCGCTTCGCCGCCAGCGCCGCGTTGTTCCAGCCGACGGTGAGGTTGGCGTAGGCGCGCGCGAACGGCGCGGCGCGGACCACCACGCCGTGCGGTAGCAGAGGCTTGTCCGAGGGGCGGCGCAGCCGCCGCCGCGCGCACGCGCGGTAACTCAAGCCGCACGGCCGGTTCACCACCTCTCCCCACCGCGCCGCGAACGCGGGATCGGGAAAGTACGCCGAAGGCCCGAGTCGTCGGTTGAAGGCGGCCGCCGACGCCAAGGAAGCGACGGCGTCCTTCTCGTCGGACGCGGGCGTCTTCTCGCGGTCCGCGTCCGACGAGGGAAAGCACGCGTCGCGGAACCTCCGCAACGCCCGGTCCGCGTCCGCCGCGTTCGTCGCGAGCAGGACCCTCTCCCCTTCCCTCCGTGCCTTGGACATGCCGAACGCGTCCGGCCCGTCATCCCAGTCTCTCGCGTCGCCCCGAGAAAACCCGACGTTCGGCGGCCTCGGGGGCCACCCCAGGATCGGGTCGCCGGTCCGACCGTCCGCGAGGTAGTACACGTCCCCCACGAACGCGGCCGCGCCCTGCGAAGCTACCGTCACCGTCCCGGACTCCGGGGGGGGGTCGGGGGTTGCCATCGCGCCGCCGACCTATGGCGGGGACCCGAAACCTCGCCGTGGCTTTTGTCGAAAAACGAAAACCACGACGACGCATTTTGAGATCGTCGCGGAAGTCGCGGTCCATCGAGTCGACTCTCGCTCTTCGGCAGTCGATGGGGCGCAAGCGGCGCGCTTGCGCGCGGGCGGCGCGCGTCGCGGCCGTCGTCGCGCTCGCCGCGGCCGCGCTCTTCGCGCGGGAACGGATCGGCGCGCGCGGCGCGGTGTCGCCCGGCTCGGACGAGACTGGCGCTCGAGGCTCGACCTCGGCGTCGGCGGGGCTGGCATCGCGGGTGCCCATCGCGGATGCGGACGCGTCCGACGTGGACGAGGCGGTCGTCTCCCCCCCGACGGCGGACGAGGCGGCCACCCGAGCGGGCGACGCGGCGCGCGTGCCGATCACCGTCACGCTCTCGCGCTCGGCGATCCCATCGCGCTCGGAGGATCGGGTGGCCGAACGACGCGAGCCGCACGACTCGAAGACGCCTCCGTCACCGCGGACCGAGGGAACGCCTCGGTCGGAAAAACGAAACGCCGAAAAAGATGTAGTGACGAAACGCCGCGTCGCGCGCCTGGACGCCGCCGACGCCGCGCGGCGGTACGGCTTCGCGCCGAACACGTTCATCGCCGCGACGTTCGCGACGATCGAGGTGGTGGACATGTTACGAAACTGGGTCGAGCACGCGGTGTTCGTCGCGAACTTCGCTGACGTCGCCATCGTCGCGTTGGACGAAGCCACGCTCGACGCGTGCGCCGACGGCGCGTTCGAGCGCGAAGCGACGGTCCCCGTCGCCGCGGCGCGCGTCGTCACGTGCGTCGACGCGACCGGCGCGTTTCACGACCCCGACGCGTTACGCGTCCGCGCGAACGAGCAGGGGCCGCTCATAGGCCACAGGGAAAACAAACGCGCGTTCAACCAGATCGGGATCGTGAAGACCAGGGTCATAAGCGCCTTGTTGGAAGCGTCTTTGACCGTGCTGATGAGCGACGTCGACGTGGTGTGGCTGCGGGACCCGTCGCGGTACTTGCGGAGCGGCCAGGCGCGGCGCGCGCACGTCGCCGTTTCCAGCGACTGTGTGTTCGGGTTCGAGCCCGGTCGACCGGAGACGGATGCGTTCGGGCAGAGACCCAGCCCGAACAACGCCGAGCTCAACACCGGCGTGCTCTTGCTGCGGCCGACGAAGGCGACGCTCGCGTTGGTGGAGCGGTGGACGGCGTCGCAGCTGGCGGCGGCGGAGCGGCACGAGATGAACGACCAGTCGCACTTCAACGCGGTGGTCAACGCGCGCGGCGGACGCCGGGAGGTTCTCGAGAACGACGGCGTGTACGCCTGGGACGACGAGGCGGACGCCGAGGTTGCGGCGACGATTGTCGACGACGCCGACGCCGCCGATCGGACCGTCGGCGGCGGCTTTTCAAACGTTTCGGACCGCGAGCTGTTTCCGGACGAGCACGAGCGCGGCTTGCGGCCGCGCTACTACGAAACCGCCAATTTGGATTCGAGCGACACGTCTGACGTGCGCTCGGACGAGACGAAACGACGCGGTTCCGCGTCGTCCGGCCCTCGCGCGCGTCTCGCACTGTTGCCGACGGGCTTGTTTTCCAACGGGCACACGTTTTTCGTGTCGCGTCTCGCCGAGCGGTCGGGCGTGACGCCGTTCGCCGTGCACAACACGTACCAGTACAGCGGCACCGCGGGCAAGATCGCGCGCTTCCGCGAGAACGGTTTGTGGGCCGTCGACGACGCCGCGTACTTCGGCGTCGCGGACGAAGGCGCGAACGAAACCGACGCCGAACGGGGACGGCGGTTTCTGATGTTGAAGTACGACGTTCCCGGCGCCTTGGCCGATCCGGAACCGAGCCTGCGGACGCCTAAAGGAGGCACGCCGTCGAACCACGTCGCGTTGATGACCTACCAGGTGAACCGCGTGCGCGACGGACTGGCGTTAGCCTCGGCTCTGAACCGAACGCTCATAATGCCGCCGTTGCTGAGCACCTGCGACCGGTGGTTCAACCTCTTGCCCAACTGCACGCAGGGCGACGCGCGCGTACCGATGGTCGCGCCCCTGGACCACGCGTTCCTCGTCTTCGCCCTGGACGCGTTCGGGGGGGGAGGCAAGTACGTCGAGAACCGCTTCCTCTCGAACCGAGCGCGGTTTCTGCGCGGGGAGAGCGCAGCGATCGCGAACGACGAGACATCGACGACGCGCGACGAGGAGGAGGAGGCATCGCTCACGGCGTTCGGTCTCGGTCCCGTCGCGCGGCTCGAGTTTCGCGACGCGCCGGGAAGAGACGGAAAACACAAAACGCCGACTGATGACCGACGCCCGTTCCGCGTTCCCGAGGATTTCGCCGCGATCCCGGGGTACGCGCCCCCGGACGCCGCGACCGCGCGCGCCGTCGCGGCGGTCAAGCGCGGCGCCCCGCGGTACTTCTCGGCGGCGTTCGGGAGCGTCGCGTCCGAGGTGCGGGCGACGCTCGGCGCCGGCGGCGACGTCGACGCGGTGCGGCTTTTGGTGGTGGAGAACGTGCGGCCCGGCGCGTTCGCGGGCTTCGGCGCGGCGGACGAAAACGCGGCGTTCCACGAGGCGATGACGCCGCTCGTGCACGAGTGGTGCTGCCGTCGGAACGGAACCGTGCCGCACCTCCCGACGCCGTACGGCGAGGAAGAGACGTACGCGTACGCGCGCGAGCGGTAGACGCGTATGTAGACGCGAAGGGTCGCGCTAGAGTTATTAGACCAGAAAACACCGTTCGGTGTCGTCGCGTTCAAACGAAAAGTCTCTACCGCTCACTGCGCCGCCTGGACGATCGCTTCTTTCGCCCGGGAGAAGGCTCCCACGAGCGCGAGGAGCTGCAGGCGCTCGTGCGTGACGTACGCCAGGCGGTGCTCGACGTCGGCGAGGTCGGATACCAAGTCGGCGCGCGCCGCGGGGGGCATGTGCAGGCGGAACACGTACTCGCACAGCAGCTTGCATATGTCCCCCAACGCGAGCCCCCGGTTGGTTTTCGTGGCGCTCACTTGTGCCACAGCCTCCTTGAACGGCATGTTCAGCAGAAACGAGGCGATGGCCTCGATGTCCGCCGGCCTCGGCTGGCCCGTGGTGGCGTACACGTCGTCGGCGTCGACAGCGCCGCCACCGGCTTTGGCGAGGAAGGACGACTGAAGGATGTTCAGCGTGCGCCGCATGTCCCCCGCGCCGAGATCGCGCACGGCGTCGACGCCTTCGCCGGTGATGGCGAGGTTCTCGCACTGCACGACGTGCGCGATGCGCTCGCGGACGGACTCCGGCCCGAGGGGCGCGAAGCGGAAGCGCGTGCACCGCGACTGCAACGCCGGGATCACCTTGGAGACGTAGTTGCCGATGAGACAAAAGCGCGTGTGTTTGGTGTACTTCTCGATGATCCGCCGCAACGCGAACTGCGCATCCTTGGTCATACTGTCGCACTCGTCCAGGATGATGAGCTTGAAGCCTTTGCTGCCGAAACGCATGGTAGACGCGAAGGACTGGATCTCGTTGCGCACGACGTCGATGCCGCGATCTGTGTTTTTTTTGGTGTGCGAACGTGGAAAGGGAACGTGAGTCGGGAAATTCGGGAAAATTTGAAAAGCGCCTCGCGGAAGATCTGACGTCTCGGGTGGTGTCCGCGCGATGCCGTCCGACGAGCGCTGATGTGTGGCCCTTCGCGTGCTCCGTGCGTACCGTCGGAGGCGTTGAGCTCGAGCACCATCTGCGCGAACGACGCGCCGTAGAGCTCCCTGGCGACCGCGAGGATGGTGGAGGTCTTGCCCGTGCCCGGGGGCCCGTACAGCAAAAGATGCGGCAGCTTGTCCTCGGTGGTGAGGCGGGAGATGGTGTCGATGATGTCCTTGTGCGCGGCGACGTCCGCCAGGCGCGAAGGGCGGTACTTCTCCACCCACATCTGGTTCTTCTTCGCCTCATCCGCGACACTCATCGGGGCCTTGCCCTTGTCCGCCTTCCTCTTCTCCCCGACCGCGGGGTCGTTGTCAACCTCCATCAGCGCGGAGTCCGTCATCGCGCCCGTCGCCGAGAGCTGCCGCGCCCGACGTGTGCCTACTCGCCGGTGCGCCTCGAGAGACGGAAACGCGCCGCTCGCTTCTCGTCTGGATTCGCGTGAGACCGCGTCCGCGCGCGCGTGCGTGCGAAGTCCGTCGCCCGTCCGCGATCGCGACTGTGGCGCGAGCGGGCCCCTTTGCAGCGAGGCGGGGTGCCCACGATCGGGCGCGTTCGAGAAACCCGGACTCCAGACTCGCGTTTCTCGCGGTCGGCTGGGCACACGAGGACGTGACTGTCTGAACAGATGAAAGCGACGACGCGACGGTTCGTCGGCCACTTCTGGTGAAATAATAAACTCGCTTCGCGCGCGGCGTGGAGACGCCTTTTCTTTTTTCGCCTTTTTGTCGCGCCGACGTCGCGTCGCGTACTCCGCGCGACGCTCGCGTGCGTGCCACCGCCACCACTCACGGCACGAGCTCGTACAGGCCTAACAGGAACCCCGCGCCCACGAACGTGATGAACGGGTTATCCCACGTGTGCGGCGCGAACGCCTCGGTGACGGTCATGACGGGCGGCAGAAGCGCCAGGGCGACGGCATACTGCGCGTCCGAGAAGATGTCGAGACCGACGACGCCGCCGACGCGACCCCCGCACGGAAGCACGGCGAGAACGGTGAAGAGATACACGACGAACGAACCCTCCAGGGTTCGTTTGAACTCCCCAGCGCAGCACTTGCCGTCGTAAAACAGCGCGCGCGCGCGGTACTTGTGCCTCCCGAACGCGATCCCGACGGGTTCGGCGAGGCCGTCGCCGAAGACATTGACGATCACCGGGATGAGCACGGCGCGCTCGGCGCCCGGGGGGACGATCTGCGAGCCACGGGTTTGCAGGTACAGGTAGAGCGCCAGGATGACGACGTACCCGCCGCCGAGCTGCGTGAGGAGCCAGGAGAGCGTGTGCGGCCGGTCCTGCGCGCGGTCGTACGCGCGGAACACGAGCATCAGGAACGTGCTTCGCCGCCGCGCGGGCTTGATCTGCAGGTAAAACGGGACGAACTGGAACCACACCGTCCACGACATCGTCCAGACGCTCGGCGCTCGGACCTCCGAAGGGCTCGCGTTCGACGGCCACGCGAGGTGCATGAGGAACGGCATCAGGTACATCACGACGTGGCACACTTTGCGCGAGTACCCCTCGTTCCAGCCTTTCGTGACCACGGCGAGGCCGCACAGCGAGAACACGAGCCAGATGGCGAGCTGCTGTACCGCGAGTTTGGTCCAGAAGTGTGCGTCGAGGGACGAGGACGACTCCGCGCGAAGGTTCGCGTCGACGTCTCGGTCGCTCGACGCGTATCGCGCTAACTCGTCCTCCGCCCGCATGCGCTTCCGGAGCCACGAGTCGGGGTCCGCGAAGGTCAAGCCGAGCCACGCCAGCGCGTGCAGAAGGAAGTAAAACGCCACCATCCTCTGTTCGCGCGGCGTCCAGTCTTCGCCGTACGCGTCCGCGTCGACGGCGACCAGCTTCGGGTGCATCGCACCGCCGTCCTCTCCGAAACGGCGCACGCCCGCCATCGCGTGGAAGATGCTCTTGACCTGCGGTCGGCCCACGGCGTTCTGCACGCGCAGGCCGCGCTCCTCCATGATGCGCGCGTCGTGGCCGATGGACGCGCGGTGTTTGTACTTGTGCGTCGTGGAGTTAAACGTGTGACTGGTCGCCCCCGAGTTACCCGAAGGGGACGGCGAAGCGCTCGGCGCGACGACCGCGACGCGCGTCGGGGAGTCGGTCCGCGCGGCGGGCGCAGAGACGAGCGGGGGGAGGGACGCGCGCGCGGGAGGGGCGCGATCGTCCCCGAACGAACCCGCGGACGTCGCCAGAGGAGGCAGGCTGACGACGCTCGCGCCCTCGCCTCCGTCGGCCGAGCCTCCCGTCTCGATGTGCTCGTCTTCCACGGGCACCGAAAAAGGATGATGTCGCGCCTCTGGGACGTGACGAGCCGCGAGGTCGTCGTCCCCGGGAACGTCGAACTCGGGCGTGCCCTCGACCTCGACGGGCGGCGCGGATTCTGGGCCGCGCTCGATGTCGTGCGCCTCGGGCTCGGGGGCGACCGCGGTCATCGAGCGGTTCTGCGCGAGGAGTGATGGACGATGCTGTTTCGGGCGCGAAGCTCCCAAGGAAAAAATATATAAAAAAATTTCTCGGAAGCCGTGAAGCGAACCGGCACGAGAATTTCAGCGTGCCGAAAAGCGGGCCGTTGCGGGACCCGGGACGCACAACCCGTGATGACCCGACGCCTCAAAGGCGCGTCGTCAAAGGCGACGCGCGCGAGCATGGCGGAAACGACTGTCGTCCCCGACGCGGTGCCTCCGGTCGCGGTTCCCGAGACAGACGCGACGCCGACGATGCGCCCCGCGGCGTCCCCCGCTCGTCGCTGGCGACCAAAACAATCTTCATCTTTCCCCTCCTCCGTGGCGCTCGCCATCGTCTCGGGACTCCTGGGCGTCGTGCTCGGCTACCCGCTCGGGAGGCGCCGAGGCAAGAAGCCCGGCGAGGCCGAGGAGGGCACACCAGCCAAGCCTGATCCGAATCCGACGCGGTCCCTCGCGCTGACCCCCCCGACCTCCCCCGGGCCCACGCTGGCGTCCCCCGCGCGCGCCAAGCGCGCCCCCGCGAGACGCGCTCTCGGCGCGGTTTCGCCAAACCCGTCGCCAAACCCGAGGGGGGAAACCGTCCTCGCCCCTCCGAAACGCGCGCGCGAACGCTCACGCTCGGGATGGACGCTGTCGGATTTCCTGGCGTTCGCGGAGCTCAAGATGGGGACGTCCGGCGGCGCGGTGGCGCGTTGGAGCGTAGAGGGCGACGTCTTCGAGTACCCCACCGGGCGTCTCCTGGCGCGCGTCGCGGGGGTGGACGTCTGCAGACGCGTGGACGACGCGGACGACGTCGCCCGTCCTCGCGACGCGACGCCGCGCGACGAGAACGCGCGAGACGAACCGGTTTTCGCGGCGAAGGCGCGCTCGATCTCGCGCAAGCTCCTGCTGTTCCTGGACCCGGAGACGAACGAGGTGATGACCGAGTTCGAAGGCGTCGCGGTGGCGCCGGCGGCGTTTCCGTACCAAGTCGTGGAGTACGCGTTTTCGTCCTCGGGAAAGCCGCCGACCTCGTCGTCGACGATCAGGATCGGACCGGACGGCCGAACGACGCGTCCCGGCCACCGTCGCGGCTCGGTCACCGCGACCGTCACCGTCGGCGCGGGCGCGGCGAAGATGACCCTGACCGGCGCGTCCGTCGCGGTCAGCCGCGGTGACCGTGACGACGAAGGCGAAGGCGAGGGCCGCGTCTTTTCGGTTCCCGCGTTTCTGGACGTCGAGACGGAGGACGGCGGCCGCCACGAGGCGTACGAGTCGTACGACTACTTCGACGTCGACGGCACCGACGGCGCGGGGACGAAAACTAAAACCCCCGTGTTCGCGTGGACGCGGTTCGGGGCGTGCGCGCCCTTCGGCGAGGCGTGCGTGCTGCGCGCGCTGGCGCGGCGCGTGGCGAGCCACGAAGCGCTGCCGGAGACGACGCGACGGTTCGTGGACCGAAACGCGCCCGAATACGCCGACGCGCCGCGCGACGCCGCGGAGATTAAAGCGTTGCAGGCGTGAAGAGAGGTTTCGATGTCATACATACGTATTAATGCCACATGAGCGGAGTACGCCTGATGCGTCGTGCTTTATTTTGACGCTTCACGACGTGCGCGTGCGCTGCGCGCCGCGCGCGACGCGAACGAATGAACGACGACGAGCGCGAAACCGCTCGAGCGCCGAAACTACAGAAAAAGAACGCGGCTGATCTGAGCCCGTCGGTGTGGGCGAGGCGTGCGTCGCGGATCTCCGTTCGGCGTGGCCATACGCGAAGGTACGCGCGCTTCACGCTTCCCCGACGCGCGATGGCGAGTGAACCCACCGCGCCCTCCGACCCCGTCGCCGAGGAGGAGGCGCTCCAGACCACGGCGGAGAAGGAGTCTTGGTTGCGCGCGCGCGGCGTCGAGATCGAGTCTCCCGAAGATCGGCGAAAAGCCGCCGAGTCGAAGGCGAAGCTCGCGCACCCCCTGGACCACGTCGAGGGCGTGACGCGCCGTGTGAAGTACGTCAAGATCCCGTGCGACGCGTCCAACCCATTCGAGCAGCTCGAGGCCATCCTGGCGCACGACGCGCACGGGGACATCCTGCCCGACGTGCTCGCGCCCCGCTTCGCGGGGGGCGGGACGATCGACTCCACCGCCGCGCGCGAGCAGGCGGTGCGCCAGCTCGGCGCGAAGGGCCTGGAGCTGTCTCAGTCGGCGCTGGAGAACGCCACGAAGCAAGGTTCGGCGGAGACGTTCGCGCTCGTGCGACCGAGCGCCACGAACGGGCACAGGGGCGTGTACCTGTACCTGGACGAGGTTGGGTTGCTGAAGTCGCTGCCTTCAAACGCGCGCGCCGACGAGCTCGCCAAGGCGTGCGGGTTCGACGGCGTGCGTTTCTACGGGGACATGTTCGTCGGCGCCGTGCAGAGCGAGCCGAGCCCCATGCACAACGTCGACTTCCACGTGCGGGACTTGGACTCCTCCGCGGACTGGTTACGAAGCGCGCAGTCGGAGAACTTCGCGCACGATCAGAGCATGAAGCAGCTGCAGGACGCGATGCGCGAGAAGGGGGGGATGGTCGGGGGTTTGGGCGGCGACGACGACGGCGGCGGCTTTCCTCGCGGGTCGGGCGAGGGGTACGCCTGGACCCAGACGGACGACGAGGTGGAGGTTGTCGTGAACGTGCCCGCGGGGACCAAGGCGCGAGACGTGTGCGTGACGTTCAAGCCGCGCGCGCTCACCGTGGGCTTGAAAGGCGCGAACGATGCGCCTTTGGTTTCCGTCGACAAGACGTTTCGCGCCACGCGCCCGGATGAGAGCACGTGGACCATGGACGACGCCCGCGTCGTCGTCACCGTCGCCAAGATGGACGAGCAGGTGTGGCACACCCTCGAGGGCATGTGATCGCACAGAACCGGGGTTGAGGCGCGCCGCGCGCGCGTGAGAAGGCTCTCCATGTGATGGAGACGCGGGCGTTTCTACATAGTACTACGCGCGACGGTCGAAACGGAGACGAGACTCTTTTCTTTTTTCGTCCAGCCCCGAATCACGATAAGGGCGTGAACTCGCGATTCAACGGGCCAGGTGTTCGTGACGACGTGCGTTTCTCGGATCGATACGCGACACGCACCGGTCGTGAAACGACCCGCGCGGTGGCCTCGTGTCAACATCGGTCGCGGCGCACGGCGCGCGGTCCTCGGTCGCGTGGCGGCGGAACGAGGCGGCGCCAGTGTCCTGCGGCCGCGGCGAGCGCCGCCATGGCGCAGACGCTGTCCGAGTGGGCGTCCGGTCGCACCTGCGACTGGTGCCAGGAGGAGTGCGACCTCGACGCGTGCGACCTGAACGTGCTGACGTGCTCGTTCAGGGGGTGCCCCAGCCAGGACTCGGACGATAACAACTCCGTGTACCACAAGGAATGCGTCGAGGCGTACCTCAAGTCGAGCACGGAGAGGAGGAGCGCGAAGTACGTCGAGGCGACGACGCGTCGTCGTCGCGCGCGACCCTCAGATCCTCGGACGCGACGAACCGCCCCTCGTCGCGAAGGCTTCCGCGCGCTCTTCCGCGTCTTCCGCGCTCTCGCCTGACCGAACGCGTCCCCCGCGTCCCGCGCCTCGATTCGCGCCGACAGGCAACGTAAGATTGGGTTTCGATGCCCTCGCGGGTGCACGCGGCTCACGGAGGACGCGCCGTGCCCCGGCTCCATCACCAAGTCGCATCCCATCCCGCTGGGAAAGGCGAAGAAGAAAAAGGAGCCGGCGAAACCGGAGGAGCCCGTGAAGAAGTTCGGCCCGGAGGCGAAAGCCGCGCGCGCGGAGGCTGCGCGCGCGACCGCGCTGAAGGAAGCGCAGAGGGAAGCCGCGGTGGAGAGGCAGAAGGCGAAGGACGCCGAGGCTCGCGCGAAGCAAGCTGAGCTCCGACAGGCGGCGATGAAGCTGGAGTTTGAACGAGAAGAGCAGAAGCGGCAAAGGGCGTGGGCCGAGCGCGAACGGAAACTCATCGGCGCGAGAAGCGCCGGCGGCGCGGGAGGCTCGGGCTCTCGCGGTGCGGGAGGCTCGGGCTCCGACGACCGAAGGGCGCGCGAAGACCACGACCGAGACGACGACTCTTTTCGGGGCGAAAACCCCAGCTGGGAGCCCCGCGGCGCTTCGCTCTGGGACCACGTGGACGCGGCGTCGCGGACGAAGAAGAAAACCTCGTCCGCCGCGCGGCGCGAAAGCACTACGGACGAGCGACGAACGAGCGCGTCGACTCGGAGCTCGATGGACGTTTGGCCCCCGGATCCGCCGCCGGGGTCCGGCGGGTCCGGCGGCGTCGCCTCCCGCGCGGCGTTCCCTTCGCTAAGCGCCGCATCGAGCGGAACACCCGCGGGGTCGAGCGCGGTGGTCTCGGGGCGCGGCTCGCCGAGCGGCGCGGGCGCCGCCTCCGCGCCGGCGCCCGACCACCCCGCGCGCGCCATGCAGGTGTGGATGCAGCGGTGCCGCTCCGGCTGCCCGCCGGGCCACGAGGCGCGCCCGCTCCTGGACGACCTGATCAAGAAGCGCGTCAAGTCCTTGATCGACTCGGTGGGCGGCGTCGCGGCGCGGGTGGACTGGGCGACCCAGGACACCGCGTTCGCGGAGCGGTGCGTGCGGCGCGCGGAGCAGGAGCGCGAGACGCTGCGCGCGCTGGAGGCGCGCAGGCGGGACCCGACGGGACCCACACCCACCCGCGCGTCCGCCGGCGGCGCGCCCCCTCGCGTCGCCCTTCTCGGGATTCCCCCGTCGGCGCTCGACCCCCGCGCCGCGCTCGGCTCTGCCGTGGCCGAGCACATCCGAGGGTTGATCGCCGGGAACGCCGACGCGACGGAACGGAACGTCCGTCTGTTCCTCGCGCGCGCGAGAGGCGGCGGCGACTCGGACGACTCTCTTGACGCCGCGCTCCCGCCGTCCTCGCCCGCGCGTCTGTGCGCGGCGAGCGTGTTGCGGCGCGCGCCGGAGGCGGCGGTGAACGTGCTGCGCTCCTACGGGTTCGAGGAGTGGGCGTGCCGTCTGCACGTGCTGCTCTGGGGCTCGCCGTTCGCGCCGGGCGGCGAGACGCACGAGGACTTCGAGCGCGCGGACGCCATCGAGAGCCGGTACGCCTCGGACGCCGCCGTGGCGTGGCTGAATGAAGACGCGTACGCGCGGATGGGGTTCGCGCGCGAGGACGCCTTCGAGATTGACCTGGAGGGGGTCCCGCAGCGCTCGCGCGGCGTCGAGCGCGAGGCTGGGGTGTTGCGGGACGCGTACCTGCTCGGTCTGCCGCGGGACGTGCTCGAAACCGCCGTCGCGCGGAGCGGGGGGGACGTGTTCCGGGGGGTCGCGGAGGCGCTGGCGCCGGCGGGCGCCGCCGGGTGACGGCGGAGGTACGGGACGCGCGAGACGAAGCGAGACGAAGGTTAGGTTTTTACGCTTTCGACGACGACGACGAGAAGACGACGACGCGCCACCGGGTGTATCGCGAGCCATCGCGCGCGCGACGCGCGGGTCGTTTCTGAAGCGCGCGTCGCGATCGCGTGTCTCATCTCATTCCTTCTCCTCGCGATCCGACCCCGAGGCTTCGTCCCCCGAGTTCCGAAACGCGCCCATCCAAAGCGCCGCCTGCGCGCGCCCCCACGCTTTGTTCGCCTTCTCCTCGACGGCTTCGAACCGAGTCACATCCGCGCGGCGCAAACCGAGGTCGCGGTGTTCGCCCCCGATGCGCCGGCGCGAGCTCTCGCGCTTCACCGCGGCGCGCGGGGTTTGTTTCAGGCTTCGCGATAAAACGTCCGCCTCTTTCGCCTTCGCGGCGCCTTCCGCGGCTGTTTTCCTGGTCTCGTCCATCTCGGCGCGGCGCCGCCGCATGATCGCCTCGCGGCGTCCCACGCGCGTTTTTTCCTTCTCCGCGCGGACGGCGCGGACGGCGTCCGTCAACGCCTCCAACGTCGACTCGCGCTCGCCGAGACGCGCCTCCGACCGCAACACGTCGGCGTCAGCTTTTTCCTTCGCCTCGACAAGGGATGCCAAAGTTCGCTTCTCGTCCCGCAGACGCGCTTGGAGCGCGGCGAGGAAATCGGCCGCCATCGTGGGGAACTTCGCCAGCAGACGGCGTTGCTCCTCCGCCTGACCGCGAAGAGACCGCACCGATGCCACGGAGCGCGACACGTCGTCCCCGAGCGCGAGCGCGGCGGCGCGCGCCGCCTCGAGCTCGGCGACGGCGGCGGTCACGCGCGACTCCGCCTCCGAGGCGCGCACACCCGCGGTCATCTCGCGCGCGCGGAGAAGCGCGTTCTCGGCGTCGAACGCGCCGTCCGCGTACCGGGAAGTGTCGTCCCCCCGCGCGGCGGCGTCGCGCACCACCACGCGCCGCGCGTCGCGCCAAAGCAAAGCGCCCAAAGACGCGTTCGTCTTCTTCGTCTGCTTCGTCTGGGTTTCGTCTCGCGAGCCGCCTTCCGTTTCGGAAGCGCCTTCCCCTTTCGCGACGGCGTCGCCGTTCCGAACGGCGCGTTCGCCGACGTCGGCTCCCGCCCGAAACGCCTCGCGCGCCTCGCGCATCTCGCGCTCCTCCTCCGCGGTGCGGCGCACGTCCTGGATGAACCTGAGCACCGCGGCGTTGCCTCCCCGCTCGTACACCTCCGGCCCGGGGAACGTCAGCGGGTTCCCCTCGACGTACAGCCGCGACAGGCGCGGCGCCGCCGCCAGCGTCACCGGGAGCACCTTCAGCGCGCACGCGTTCACCACCAACGTCTCCAGCGAGACGCACCGTTCCAAATCGGGAAGGACAGCCATCTCGGGGTTCTTCCCCGCGTACAGGCTCCGCAGACGCGCGCACGCGCTCAGGGAATCCGGCAGCTTCTGCAGCCGGTTATCGCTCGCGCGCAGGTCTTCGAGGACCGTCAGTCGCGCGACGTCGGGGAGAAACAACAGCTCGTTCCGGCTCACGTCGAGAAAGCGCAGGCGCGCGCACTCGGAGACGTGCTCGGGAAGAAACCCGAGATGGTTCCCGGACAGGTCCAAAAATGTCAACGTCGCTTCGAACGGGATGAGCGAAGGCGCGTACAAAACGCCGCGGCTCCGCAAATCGACCCGCGCCGCGCGCGACGGCGGCGGATTTTTTTCGCGCCGATCTTCGCCGCTCGCCTCCGCGCGCCACGTGTCGCGCACCTCGAACGCCACTTGTTTCTCCTGCTCGGCCCGAGGCTCGAGCGCGTCCGACGGGACGTCCGCCAGCCACCACGGCGTGTGCGTGAGCGGGTTGGACGAGAAGTGGAACTTCAGGAACCGCGGCGCGCGTCGGCGCATGTTGGGCGCGTCGAGGGATTTCAGAAAGTTGCGGCGCAGGTCCACGGCGCGCAGCGAGTCGAGGTCGGCGAGATCCTCCGGCAGCCGCGACGCGCGATTGTCGTGCGCGTCCAGGTCGCGCAGCTCGACCGCGTCCGTCACGGCGTCCAGGTCCTCCAGCGCGCACTCCGAGCAGTTCAGGAATCGTAAACCGGAAGGAAGCCGGGGCAAACACCGCAACGCGCCGTTGCGGCTCAGGTCCAGCGTCCGCAGCGACGCGAGCCCGCGAAGACTCGGCGCGAGATGTCTCTCTTCCTCTTTCCCGCCGAACGCCGGCGAGGCGCGCAGCGCGCACGACGAGACGCGGAGCGTCTCGAGCGCCGCGCACTCGGCGATCCAGCGCGGCAAGGCTGCGACGCGCGGGCAGTTGCGCATCGAAAGCGTCTTGAGCTTCGCCAGACGGCTCAGGTCGGGAATCGCGGCGTCATCCGGGCTCGCTTCCGTATCCGCCCGGCGCGTCTCGCTCGTTTTTCCCACCTCCGCGCAGTCGCGCGGCGCGACGCGGAAACAGTTGCCGTCCAGCACGAGCGTCTCGAGGTGCGCGCACAGGCTGCCGAGCGCGGGGGGCAGGGTGACCAGCCGCGCGTCCGTGAGGTCGATCCGAGCGATTCGACGGAACGTCGCGAAGAACCCCGGGCAAAAAACGACGTACCGCAAATCGACGCCCGCGTTCCTCGACGCCGTCTCCGCGACGACCCTTCGCGCGCGTTCGCCGCGAGGCGCGGGGACCCACTCGTTCTCGCCTAGACGCGACCCTCGCGTCTCTTCTTTTCCGACGGCAGCGTTTTTCCGCCGCGGCGACGAGACGTTCGGCGTACGGTCGGAGGCGTCTTCGCTCGTCGACGAGTCGCCGGCTTCGCGTATCGGCACTCCGTGATACGCGTCCATCTCGCGTGCCTTCGCGGCTCGTCTCGTTTCCCGCGCCGCCGCTTCGAGGGCGACGCGCGACGCCTCGCGCTCGGCGTCGGCGAACCGCGCCAGGTCCGCGACGGCGTCTGGCTTCCAGGTTCGCGCGACTTTCGCGGCGCGGAGGTACTCCAGGACGGCGAGCCCGCCCTGTTTCACCACGGCCGGCGGAGGGTCGATCAAGTCCGGGTTCGCGTCGCACTCCAGCCGTTTCAAACGCGCGAGCGAACACGTCCATCCCCCCAGCCGTCGTAGTCTGTTGCCGGCCACCGCGAGCCTCGCGAGGCGGCGACACCGCGCGAGCGACGGCGGCAGCTTTCGTATTTCGTTGCGCGAACAGTCCAGCGACTCGAGGTTCGCGAACCGGCCCAGCGCGGACGGCAGACCGGTCAGACGGTTGTGGCTCACGTCCAGCGCCCGAAGCCGCTCGGGGTGGAACGCGCGCCATAAGCCGGGGGGGACGCGGCGCAGGTTCTGGTACGCCCACACCACGTCCGTCGCGAACGCGCCCGAGCGGAAGTCGTCGTCCGAAAACGACGACGACTCGCGAAAGCCGCTTCCTTTCGAAACGTCGCGCGTCTTGCACGACGGCGGTACGGCGGCGGTGAGTTCGGTCTCGATGCCCTCCGCGTCGACGTCGGAGTCGTCCGACTGCTCGTACCGACGCACTGAGCCCTCGTCTTCGGAGGAGGTGGCGTCTTGCCACGTTTCCGTGGCGACGAGCGCGGCGCCTCCCCCGGCGAGATTCCCGGCGAACGCCAGGCCCAGCGTGGCGACCTTTTTCCATCGGCTCTTGGACGTCTGAGCGTCGTCCGCATCATCCCGCTCGCCGCGCTCGTTCGTGGTGTCGCGCAGAAGCGCGGGCGCGGCGTGCACGCGCGACGCGAGGCTCACGCCGCGCGGCTCCATCTCGCGCCCGCGCGCCCGGATGTGTAAGGGGAAGAAGAAGTAGTGAGAAAACGGCCTCAACTCGTTGGTCGTGTCGATGGAACTCGTCGCTGGTCGCTTTTCGCAGCCACGAATTCGCCCGCGCGCGCATTCCGCGGGACGCCCGGGAGGCGGATGGCGTACCCGCCGCGAGCGCCGCTGGTGGTACTGCCCGAGGCGTCCGGGTTCCCCGACGAGTTCGCGGCGCCCTGGACCGCGAATCGTGCGGAAGAAGATACGACGGCCGCGCCGAACGCGACGGCCGGGGAGCCGCTCGGTCCCGTTTCGGTTTCTTCGGGATCCCGCCGCGTGCCGGTGCGCCCGCTCCCGCGACCGGTCGTGCCGGTTGCATCGGAGACCGCGACCACGTCACCTTCCGGCGGCGCGCGGGATGTGGATTCCGAGGTGGGCGCGCATCCGGACACGCTTCGGTCCCTGAACCTGATGCACGGCGACTTGGTGACCATCACCGAACGCGTCGGCGGTGAGACGCGGATCGGCACGATCGTCGCGGCGACGCGGTGGGCGCTCGGCGGCGAGTCTCTGGACGGCGAGGACGAGCGCGACGCGACTGCGGGAAAGGCACACGAGCCGAACCGCGACGACGACGTTTCCGACCACCGCGACCACCGAGACGTGACCGTTCACCCCGGGTTCGTGTACCTCCCCCCCGCGCTGCGACGCAACCTGCGGCTGCACGTGCACTTCGCCGCGGCGAGCGCGGCGGCGACTTTAGAGGCGGCGGGTCGAGAGGAGGAGGACGACGCGTCTCCTTCCGAGAACGAGTCTCCGTCCGTGGCCGTGACCGTGACCGTCGCGCGGATTCCGAGACCGGCTCTGCGACGCTGCGCCTCGATCGTCGTCGCGCCCGCGCGGGCGCCGAAACCAGCCGTGCCGGGGACGACGCCTTCGTTCGAGTCGCGCGGTGACGAGGGCTCATCGCGCGCGGCGGCGCTCGAAGCGGCGGCGGCGGAGCACTTCCGACGCGCCGACCGCGTGTTAGCCGTCGGCGACGTCTTCGCCGCGACCGTGGTCGTGCCCGTGGACGTCGCCGCGGTCATGGCGCGAAGGACGCGCGACGAAAAGGCGGCGCCCCTCCCCCGCGCGAGACGGGTCGTCGCGCACTTCGTCGTGACCGCCATGGAAGCGGAGCGTCCGTCGCCTCTCGAAGAAGAGAAGACCCTCACGGACGCGCGCGTCGTCTCTTCTTCGCGCGTGCAGACGGCGACGGAAACGCACACCAGCGCGTTCTCTGCCGCGCGCGCGACGACGTCGCTGTTGGTCTCGGCGAAGCGCGCGACGTGCGCGATGGTCGCCGCGGCGGCGGCGGGGGCGCCGAGCGCGCGCGAGGCGGAGACGTTCGCCGGGTGCGCGTCGGACGACGAAGCCTTCGCCTTCGCTTCACGGAGGAGCTCCGCCTTTTGCTTCGACGGTCCATCGAGCACCACACCACGCGACGCGAACAATTCGTCTCTGCTTTGGCGCGACGGCAACCGCGTCTCCCTCGCCGCGCTCGTCGCGGCGCTCGCGCCCGCCGCGCACCCGGCGACGGCGCGCGCGTTCAAGCTGGGCTCGGTCGCCGTCGCGCTCGTCGGGCGGCGCGGCGTCGGGAAGCGCTCGGCGGCGCGCGCTGCCGCCGAGGCGCTGCAGCTGGCGGCGGTGGAGGTGAACTGCCACGAGCTCCTCGCCGACGCGGGCGGCGGCGGCGCGGGGACCGCGCAAACGGTCGCCGCGCTGGAAGCGGCGTTCGACGCCGCCGGCGAGCTGGGACCGGCGCTCCTGTACCTGCGGCGGTTCGACGCGCTCTGCGCGGCGTCCGCGGGGGACGGCGGCGACGGAGGAAACAGGCTGGCCCGGGCGCTGCGGAAGTGCGTCGCTGAACACGCCGCCTACCGGGACGACGCGAACGGAGGACCCGGCGGTCGCGCGCGGCGCGATCCGGAGCGCGGAGACGACGACGGCGGCGACGGCGCGGCGCTCGCGCGCGGCGCGCCGAGCGCGACGCGTCGCGCGTGCGCCTCGCGTGCGCGCGGGCCCGTGTTTCTGGTGGCGGGCGTGGACGAGCCCGCCAGCCTGCCGGAGGCGGTTCGCGCGCGCTTCACGCACGAAGTGCCGTTGCGCGCGCCCGGCGAGCCGTGGCGCCTCGAGGCGTTACGGGAGGCGCTGCTGGTCGAGCGCGAGCCGGCGTCGGTCGACGGCGAATCGGTCGACCGACGAGCGAACGCGGCGCGCGAAGAGACGCGCGCCGCGTTGGAGGCGGCGGCGGGCGCCGCCTCGGGGGCGACGCCGCGCGAGATTCGCGCGTTGGCGAGTCGCGTCGGCTACGAGGCGTTCGCGGCGAATCCGCCGAGCGCGCTCGAACCGAGCCTGGATGCCGCTTTGAAGTGGTCCGAGGGCAGGGTCAACGCGGCGTTCGGCGCGCCGGCGGTGCCGAGCACGACGTGGGACGACGTCGGCGGTTTGGAGGAGGTCAAAGCCGCCATCCGCGACGTCGTCGAGCGACCGCTGCGAAGAGCCGCCGAGGCGCGCGAACGCGCCCGAGCGAACGGCTCGGCCTCTCGCGCGCCCGAAGCCTCCGCGGGCTCGCGCGCGCGGGCTTCGCGGGAAAAAAAAAGCCGATTCGGCGGGCGAAGCGGCGCGTTGCTGTACGGTCCCCCGGGGACGGGGAAGACGCTTCTCGCGAAAGCCGTCGCCACCGAGTGCGCGCTGCGGTTCCTCTCCGTGAAGGGCCCCGAGCTGGTGAACATGTACGTGGGCGAGTCGGAGCGGAACGTGCGGGAGGTGTTCGAGCGCGCGCGGGGCGCGGCGCCCTGCGTGGTGTTCTTCGACGAGCTCGACGCGCTCGCGCCCGCCCGGGGGAAGGGCACCGACGGCGGCGGCGTGATGGACCGCGTCGTGTCGCAGCTCTTGGCGGAACTGGACGAGTGCGTCGCGCTCGCGCCCAGCCGCCAAAAGCTGCCGGACCCGCGGACGATGGTGTTCGCCATCGGCGCCACGAACCGACCGGACCTCGTGGACCCGGCGCTGTTGCGGCCGGGACGCTTCGACAAGCTGCTGTACGTCGGCATAGACAGCTCGGTCGAGGGCCGAACGCGGGTGTTGGCGGCGATGACCAAACGCTTCGCGTTCGCGGAAATCTCCGCGGACGAGGTCGAGGTCGAGGACGAAAACGCTTCGCGGTCTGCTTTTCTCGCGCGGGTGGCGCGTCGCGTCCCCGCGACGTTCACGGGCGCGGATCTGTACGCGCTCTGCGCGGACGCGTGGATGCGCGCGGCGAAACGCGCGGTGGCGAGCGCGGGCCGCGACGCGACGACGGTGGACGATTTCGACGTTTCGGGAAAAGCGCCCGACGTGGCGGTGGAGCCGGCGGATTTCGCGTTCGCGCTGGAGGCCCTGACCCCTTCGCTGACGGACGAAGAGCTGGCGCGATACGCGCGCATGCGCGCCGACTTCGAGGGGTCCAGGGGAGCCGCCGCGGGGGAGTGACAGACGTTCTGGTTCCCCGTCGAGAGAGACGAAGCGCGGACCGGGTCGCGAAATCGTCCACACCTTCACAACACACTCGCCCGATCGAGATCGACCGCGTCTCATCAGAACCACCACTCACAGGACCGTTGACCGCGGCGTTTTTTTTTTCGTGCGCTCGTCTCGGGGGTCCGAGACATTCGTTCCGGACGGGCGCGTCGGCAGCCACAACCGCGTCGCCATGGACGCGGTCTTGAAGGCCGACTACGGCGACAAGGACCAGAAGGCGAAGAACGATGCCGACCTCGCGCGCGTCTCCGCCGCGGGCGCCGGGGTGCGCACCCGAACGCTCGCTTCCCGTGCTCGATTTCTCCTCGTCTCGGAGCCTCCGTCGCTGACACCCATCCGGAATCCGCATCACCAGGCGCGACCGCGCGTGAAGGACCCCGTGGTCCCCGCGGCGGAGCCCAAGGCGTACCGCCCGCCGTTCTGGGAGTCCAAGAAGTTCGGCGAGCCGTACGGCGACTTCAACCGCAAGCCCCCCCCGCGCAACGTCGTGCGCGTCGCTCCCCCGTCGCCCGGACGCCCGCACACCACGACGCGAGGCGAGCCCGCGGACCTGACCAACCGGCCCGCGGTCTCCCGGTCCCTGAACGCCATGGACGCGTCATCCGCGTTCGCGGCCGCGCGCGCGCGCGCCAAGGCCGCGAAGCCCGTCGCCGTGGACGACACCAGGGCCACCGGCGTGATGGCCGCGTACACCCGGAACGCATCCTGTCCTTCTCTGCCCGCGCTCGAGCACAGGATGCGCACGGTGCTGAAGCAGGGCAAGCAGTTGCACGAACGCGACACGGACGATCTGCTGCGCGCGTTCGCCGAGTTCGGCGTGTCGGTCGACGCGCACGACGTCAAAGGACGAAAGGCGAACGATGCGGCGCGCGCAGAGGTGAACGCGATCGACCGTCTGGGGTTCACCCGCGCCTGGCGCGCCCTTGGCGTCGCCGTGTCGGACGCCGAGGCGGTTGCCGTCTTCAACAAGTACGGGCAGACGCGCGCGGGGCTCATGCCCGTGAGAACGTTCGCCGAGGCGCTGCTGGTCCCCCCCGCGCGGCTCTCCAACATGGCCACCGCGATCCGCAAAGGCGCGTTCACGCGCGCGGAGGCCACCGGCAAGAAAAAACTGGTTGGCGCCAGGGCGTTCCAAGGGAAGATCGTGTACCCTCCCTGCCGCAAGGGCGTGTTCACGCCGAGCGGGTTCGACGGGACCGCGCTGGTTCGGTCCGCGGGCGAAGTGGACGCGAAGCTGGAGCTGGAGTTCGTGCACGGCTACGCGCGGGACTGCCACGCCAACAACCTGTTCTACATCAGGTCGAAAGACGCGCCCGAGAGGACGCTTCGAGAGGGCGCTTCGAAGACGGGCGCTTCGAAGGACGACGGCGGCGCGGCCGAGACGGCGGCTTTCGTCGAGGACCACGAGATTGTCTACTGCACCGCGGGCTTGGGCGTGGTGTACGACAAAAAGAAAAACGCGCAGCGTTTCTTCCGCGGGCACACGGACGACGTCAAGTGCTTGACCGTCTCGAAGGCCAGAGACCTGTGCGCGTCCGGGCAGCTCGGGCGCGAGCCCACCGCGATCGTGTGGGACCCGTACACGTGCGCCAGTCTCAAGGTTTTGACGCACCCGCGCGGCACGCGCGGCGTGAACGCCGTCGGCTTCGACCGCGACGCGAAAACGCTCGCCACGGTTGGGATGGACAACAACCACACGATTTTCGTCTGGGACTGGCGCGCGGGCGTGTGCAGGCACGAGCTGCGCGGGCACGCGGACGTGCCCCCGAAGGTGTACGGCGTCGTGTTCGACTGGGTCGGGGAGGACCCCGCGGCGTTCCTCACCTACGGCGTCAACCACATCAAGTTTTGGAAAAAGACGGAGACTCGATCGGGCGGCGCGCGCGCGCCGAAACAGTCGGCGTACGTCGAGGAGTCCGGTAAGTTCGGCCCGGTGTGCAAGAAGCACGCCGTGGTGTCTGCGGTGTACTTACCCAGCGGGCGCGTGCTCACGGGCACCCCCGAGGGTTCCATCGCGGTGTGGTCCGTCAGTCAGCGAAGAATCACGCGGCTGGTGCGCGCGCACGCCCCGGGGCCGAGCGTGTCCCGCGTCGACGGCCCGCCCACGCACCACGGCGCGCGGTGTCTGCGCCTGCGCGCGGACGGCGAGACGCTGCTCAGCGCCGGCGCGGACGGGCACATCATCGCCTGGGACGTGAAGAGCGGCGACTTGAAGGAGTCGTCGGTGATTTCCGCGACGCCCGTGCGGAGCGCGGACGGACGACGGGGCGCGCCCCCCGTTTTCGTCGGGTTGGATTGTTCCCCGAACGCGCGAGACGCGTTCGCGGCGGGCACGAACGCCAGCGACGTCTGGGAGGTGGTCGCGCCGTATTCACGCCGCGGCGAGGGCGCTTCCGACGCCGCGCCTGCCGCCGCGGGCGCCGAAGGACAGGCGCGAAAAGAGCGTGACGGCGCCTCCTCCTCGCGCGTCCTGGTGAACGGTCACAGCTCCGACTTGTACTCGGTGGCGTGGTCGCCGACGGAGGCGGGGACCTACGCCACGGCGTCCGAGGGCGAGACCGTGAACGTGTGGTGCGCGGAACGAAGGGTATTGAAACGCGCCGTTTCTTTAGGAAACAAAGCGCGCAGTCTGGCGTTCTCGCCCGACGGCGCGTACCTCGCGGTCGGGTGCGTGAACGGCGGCGTGCACGTCCTGGACGCGGCGACACTCGTGCGAGCGCGGTGGATCAAGACGTTTTCGCAGACGGTGACGGATGTGAAGTATTCCCCCGACGGCGAGTTACTGGCGGCGTGTTCTTCCGAGCGACGCGTCGACGTGTACGACGTGCGCCGAGGGTACGCGCGCATCGCCAAGTGTAACGGCCACGGCGCGTCGGTGAAGCACGTGGATTGGTCCGAGGACTCGCGCGTGCTCCGCACGTCGTGCGCGGCGTACGAGATTCTGCACTTCGACCCCCGCACGGGAAAGCAGATCGTCTCCGATAACCAGCGGGACACCGCGTGGCACACGCGGACGTCCACGCTGGGGTTCGACGCGATGGGCATCTGGCCGTACGGCGCGGACGGTACGGACGTCAACGCGGTGGACCGCTCGAACGCCCGCGCGCACTTGGTCACCGCGGACGACTTCGGCGGCGTCAACGCGTTCAACTACCCCGTGTTGGTGGACGAGGCGCCGCGCGCGCGCGAGGCGGGGCACTCGTCGCACGTCATGAACGTGCGCTTCTCCCCCGACGACCGCTGGGTGGTGTCGGTGGGAGGCAAAGACCGCGCGGTGTTCCAGTGGCGGTTCCACCGCACGCCGCGCGCCGAGGAACGCGCGGACGCGCGGGCCGAGGCCCCGCCCTGGGCCCGGGTGGGCGACGCGGATGACGAGGGCGCGGCGGCGGCGCGCGAAAAAGCCAGACTGGTGGCGCGCGCGGGCGGCGTGGGCGAGAACGCGCCCTGGGCGCGGCCGCCGGCGCTGGACCTGGCGCTGGAGGACCTACCGGATCTGCCCGCGCCGGGAACGGAGGAGCCCTGAGGCGCGGCGCGTTGGGGGACGCGCGGCGGCGGCGCGCGCGCGAAGAACGCACGCGAAGAAACCTTCCCCTTGTTCCCGCTGGCGAAAAGAGAAAAAAAACCCGCGTCGTTTCGAAACGCTTTTCCATCGAACCTCCTCGCTCGCACCTTCCTTCGGCGGATGGATCTGCTCCGCGTTTTCACGAATTCGGGCGTCTTTCGTGCGTCGACCGTTTTTTGGTTGCCAATCCCCTCGCCCCGACCAATCAGCGACGCGCCTCGCGTTTTTCGCCGCCGCCCTTCGTTCGGATCGGAAACCCGAGGCGACGTTCCGCGCGTGCGCGCCATTCTCCGGCGCACGCGCCTGAAAACCACACGCAACCTTCCCGCCATGCACGGTACGTCGTGGCCCGGTCGACGCGCGCTCCGCCGCGCGTCCCGCGCCCCGATCGGGGCGCGATGCGCGCCCCGAACGTCGCCGGTCGCGATCGCGCGCGTGCCTTTTCCAACACATGTGGATAGCGACGCATCGGTCGCGCGCGTCTCCCCCGATTACCGACGAAGCACGCGCTGACATACCCTCCCACGCCTCGTTTCGATTTCATCATCACAGGCGCGAAGAGCGCGACGATCGCGCTTGCGGTCGCCGCCTGCCTGGGCGGCGCGCAGGCGCAGGTGACGCTCGGTGCGATTTCCGGGTCGACGTACGACACCGCGGGTGATGTCACCGCGCAGACCAACGTCGGCGTCTCCATGGAAACGATGAAGACCAGCGCCAAATCGGGTTCCCGCACCGCGGCCGTGTCCGAGTACGAGACCAACGTGAAAAGACTGTTCGACGCCACGACGGGCACGGTGAAGACCCTTTTCGACAACGAGTACTCCACGGAGTTCGGGACGAACTGGGTCGACGACATGGCGGATGCCGCCGAGGCGGCGGAGATTCCCGCCGAGGCGAAGAACGAGCTCATCGAGAAGACCCTGATGGACATGGTCACCATGCACCTCGTCCTCGACAAGATCGACTCGAGTACGGCAACCTCGGACTGGGACGAAGCCGCGGCGTACTACATCGGCACCACCGATGGATTCACCACGTACGATCGCGCGACGAAGCGCGCGGCGGCGACCAACTTCGACACCACGGAGTCCTCTGGCGAGGCGAGCATCAACGCGGCGGTCATCACCGCGCTCAAATCGCCCTCCGTCGCCAACAAGGACAAGATCATCGAGCTGTACCAGGTTCTGTATCTGCAGAACGTGCTCAAGTACACGTACGAGATCGACACCGCGCTCGCTGAGGGCGACCAAACCGAGCTCGCGGAGGTTGTCGGCGAGGGTCTCGCGTTCTGGCGCATCCTGAAGCCCTGGCTCAAGGCTCGTGACACCGCGGGCGCCGCCACCCTCGACGGTATCTTCGACCTCAAGGCCATCCCCGCCAGCGGCAAGCCGACTGTGCAGGGTGCGCGCCACTGGAACTACTGCCGCGCGAAGCCCATCATCGACGCGCACTTCGCGACGCTCACCGCCGCCGGCGTCACCATGGGCACATACACCCCGGTCACCACCGACGGCACCGTGTGCCCCACCGCGATCCCCACCGGGCTCGCCGAGACGGGTGACTACACCGTTGGCGGCGTGACGTACACGTTCGCCAACGACGTCGGCGCGTCGCTTCAGTTCTCCGAGGCGATCGCCGCCATTAAGGAGCTCCTCACCTCCGGCGCGGCGATGTCTGAGGTGCAGACGGCGTACGAGAACTACGGCCTCAAGGGTCTGGCGGATCTCCCCCGCGCGGGCGAAACTTACGGTACGTTCACCGGCAGCACCTACGGGTTCGGCAGCACGACCTGGATCTCCGATACCATGACCAAGGCGCTCGCGTCGCCCAACACTTGGGCGCCCAAGTACAGCGCGCGCGCCGAGATCATCGAGAAGACCCTGATGGACGCGCTCGCCGTGCAGCTCATCCTCGACGACCTCGAGCACGCGACGGACACGGCGCACTCGCACACCGACGCCGAAAAGCGCGCGTTCGTCGATCACGCGGCTGCCAAGTTCCTGGGAACCGCCGCCGCGCGCTCCTCCACCGTGTTCGCGCGCGGGAACAAGCGCGGCCTGAACTACGGCACCTCGTCCGACGGCATCAACTCCGACGCGAGCATGGCGATCCTGAACGCGCTGAAGACGTGCGCGGGCGCCATCTCCAACTGCGCCGCGCAGGTTACAATCGTTAAGCGCCAAATCAAGGTGATTTACGCGCAGGCCACGCTCCGGTACGCCAAGCTCGTGGGCGACGACATCGCGGACGCCAGCGAGTACGAGGAGCACCAGGCGGAGGGCATGGCGTTCTTCAACACGATTTACCCCTGGGTCGAGCAGTCTTCCGTTTCCACCGCGGACGTCGAGGTGATGTGGAACTTTTTCGACGTCCAGGCGGCTCCCGATTCCTTCAACGACTTCGCGTACTGCAAGACCAAGAAGGCCATGGAGACGTTCCTCGCCGCCGATGCCTCGCTGATCGGCACGCTCGACGCCGCCGAGGACGACGGCACGACGTGTGACACCACGCTCCCCAGCGGCGCCAACGGCGTCCCGACGGACGTGGCGCCGTACGTCCCCGCCGGGGGCGAGGACATCGGCGGGTCGCTCTCGTTTTCCGTCGCCGCGAAGAAGACGCTCGACCTCCTGACCGAGCCCTCGTCGTTCCCGGACGTCCTCGACATGTTCCGCAAGACCGGCCTGGCCGGTTCCGGGGACACGTCGCGCGCGGGCGAGCCCGTGTGGGACTCGTTCAAGGAATACTTCGGCAGCGCGACTTGGATGACGGACTACATCGAGACCGCCGCGGACAACGAAGCGACCCCCACGACCCTCTCGGCGGCGCGCGAGGAGATGATCGAGAAGACGATTCGCGACGCCATCGCCACGCAGGCGATCCTCTCCGACCTGTACCGCGGCTCCCTCGGCGTGACCGACGCGCACGACCGGTACTGGAACCACGGCGCGGCGAAGTACATCGGCACGGAGGATGACCGCTCCGTGACCGTGTACAACCGCGCCAACAAGCGCGCGGGGAACTTTGGCACGTTCGGCAGCGACGGCGAAACCGCCGTCGCCAACGAAGTCGTCGTGGCGGCGCTCAACGCGGGCGCGGCGGCCGGCGCCACCGCCTCCGTCCGCGCCGCGCAGTACGATATCGTCAAGAAGCAGATCCTCGTGATTTACTCGCAGTGCGTGCTCCGGTACGCCAACTACCTGGACGGCGCGTTCATGGACGGCGGCGAGTACGCCGACCACCAGGCGGAGGGCCAGGCGTTTTGGCGCGTCATCGCGCCCTTCGTGAAAGCCGTCAACGCCAACGGCGCGACGTTTCTCAACGGCGTCTTCGACCTTTCGCGCGAAACCTCGGAGAAGACGCACTACTGCCGCGCGAAGGCTATCCTCGGCGACCTCGGCGTGACCGACGCCGAGATCGGCGAGCTGGACGGCATCAGGTACGCCAATTGCGATGGCGTGGAGGTGCCGGAGGACGCGACGGAGTACCTCGCCACCACCGGATCCGCTTCGCCCGCCGCGCGCTCGGCGGCGTTTTCCGTCGCCGCGGCGTTTTCCGCCGCCGTCGCCGTCGCCGTCGCGGCGTTCTGATGCTATCGGGAGCGCGTTCGAACGTCGTTCGAACGAAAAGCGCGTCTCGTGTGAAGACGCGCGTTCGTCTCGTTGTTTTACCGCGTCCAGACGACGTCGCGTGGTGCGATGGACGTCGACTTTTAATACTACGCACGTAATAAGCCTTACCCGCTCGCGCGCTCTCGTCACGTCTTCGCGCGGCGGAAAAAGGCGTTCTGAGATGCACTGGAGGACGCCTGGACGCGGCGCCCGGCGCGCCGCGGGAGTGTGGCGAGTCGAAAAAAGGCGCGCCTCCGCCGTTCCCCGCATTCGCGTCGGCGCGAGATTCGCGGCGATGGCGCTTCCCGATGCCGAGACGTGCATCCCCCCGCCCCCCCGCCCGGGGTGCGACTGCTGTGCGTCCCCCGCCGCGACCGCGCGCGCCTCGATCGCCAGGCTCGGGCGGACGCCGACGTTTCCGCCGCGCCTCGGATCTGCCGCGCGAAGCGCAGCCACGCCTCGCGCTCGTGATCTGACCCTCCCCCGTCCCTCCCGCCGCGGCTCCGACGCGCGCGTCGCGCATCCTTCCGCTTTCGTCCACGCCGCGCGCCGCGCGACCGCGCAGTGGTGTGCCACCCTCCCGGGTACGACAACGAGGGCGACGCCTCCGCGGGCGAGACCAAGCGTCGTCGCCCCATGAGCAATTTCCAGCCGTACAAGCTGATGAAGCTCGAGCCGGATGGGACGCCGCGCCCGTTGACGAACCAGGAGCTGAAGGAGTTCGAGAAGAGCCACAGCACGCAGTGCGAGTGGAACAAGCCTCTGAAAGCCTGCGCCAGGCAGTGGCAGAAACAGTGTCTTAACGTGTTGAAGAAGATGACCACGCAGAAGAAGCTGTCGTGGGCGTTTAACGAACCCGTCGACCCCGTGGCGCTGGGCATTCCCGACTACCCGGCGATCATCAAGCACCCCATGGACTTGAAGACGATCGAGGGGATGCTTCTCGGCGGCGTCATCACCACCCCCGACGAGTTCACCGCGCTGTGCCGGACGGTGTTCCGAAACGCGTTCGTGTACAACAAGCCGGGGCAGCCCGACGGCGTGCGCGAGTGCGCGGAGAAACTCTCGCTCGTGTTCGAGAAGGAGATTCTCAAGCTGTGAGACGAAAACGCGCGACGACGAAGGAGGCGAAGGACGCGAGAGAGACGCGCGAGAGACGCGAACGGACGGACGACCGACGTCGCGTCGCTCGCGTTCGGAGAGACACGCCGCGCGGGGACGGGGACGGAGGCGCCGTCTCTTTCCGGGCCGGCGCGAGACGCGAGACGAAGCGCGGGACTTGTGATGACGAAGCCGAACGCGAGCGCGAACCGTCTCGCTCGCGCCGAACGCGAGTCGGCGCGACCGCGAGTCGCCACCCGAAAAGCCGACACCGCGCTATCACACGACCGAACGTGTCGGACGATCTTTCCGAGAGCGCGCGCGGCGGTCGCTTCCCGTCGGCGGACGCACTCGTCCCCGCGCGGCGGTGCGCGCCCGGAGACCGGCCGGACCGTCGGACGTCGCGGCGACGCTCGGCGACGCCGGTGCCCGCTCACCGGGCGAACGCGCGCGCCCGCCGCGATGGCGCGCGCCGCGCGTCCCGCCGTGGAGGACTCCGCGATGAAGCGGCGCGGCCGCGGATTCGAGCACGGCGCGGACGTCCGCGAGGGAGACGAGGCGGACGTCTCGGGTGAGGTCCCGCGAGCCAAGCCGCGCGCGCGATCGCGCGATGCGCTGCCGGGCGACGCCTTCGGCTGTACGGCGGACGGCGCGCGCGTCCCGGATCTCGCGCCGGGAGCCGACATAACACCCGAGAAACACGCGACGCTCGACGCGAAGGACGACGACGACGACGCCTCCGACTCGGCGTCGCGCGCCGGCTTCGAGACCGAGGCGCGCGTCGTCACGGAACAGGCGCGCGCGCGCCTGTTTCGCGAGACGGCACGCGAACCGACGCGTCGCCCCGACCCCTTCGCGACGCGAGAAGAGAGGCGCCGCGCGAAGCCGAGCGCCGCGGCGAATCTCACGGCGCGCTTCTTTTTCGCGGCGAGCGGCGACGACGACCCCCGTCGCGCGGCGTTCCGGCGATGGCGTCGTCTCGTCGCCGACAAAACGCAACACGCGGCGGCGGTGGCGGCCGCGAAGCGAAGCGCTTCGCGCGCGCGCCGACGACCGCGCGAAATCGCGCGCGACGCGGAGAAGACGCGAGGCGTTTCTCTGTCTTCGATCCGGTTCCTCGCGAGGGGCGACGGGCGAACCTTCTTTTCGTCGTCGGCGGCTTTTTTCTCGTACGCGCTCGGCGGGTTCGCGCTCGGGAGCCGGCTGACGCACTCGGCGGCGGAGGCGTCCGCGCGGGCGGAGCGGCGTCTCGCGCGGGCGGAAGCCGCGCGGCTGAGACGACGCGTCGACGAGCTCGAGCTCGTCGCGCGAGAAACATGTCGCGCGGGCGACGGCGAAGACGGATCCCGAGCGCTCGCCGTCGATGCCGCGACGAGTGAGTCCCGGAGGAAAAAGAACCCGGAGGTGGACCGTTTCGATCCAGACGCGTCCTCCTCCGACGACAATGCTTGTATCGCGCGCGAGTCGCTCGAGGCGTGCGTCTCGGCGCGCCGGGCGGACGCCGCGCGGGCGGCGGATTCGGAATCGGCGCTGGCGCGCGCGACGGCGGCGACGCGGGCGGCGACGGAGGACGCGCGGCGCGCCGAGCTCGAGCGCGCCGCCGCGGTCGATTCTATGGAACGCTCGGCGGCGGAGGCGCGGGACGCGCTCGACGCGCTCGAGCGGCACCGAACGACGACCCGCCTCGCGTTCCCGCCGACAACGACGTTCGTCGACGGCGGCGGCGGAAACGCGACGAGTAGATTTCGGGTCGAACGCGAACTCCGCGGCGCCGCGCCTGATTTCGTCGCCTCCGCGTCGCTCGTCGCGCTCGTCGCGGTGGCGATTCTGGCGTTCGCGTGCGTCGCGCTCTCCGCGCGCGCGCGGCGCCGCCTCCAGAGCCGCGTCGCCGCCGAGGCGCGCTCGGCGCGGCGCGCCTCGGAGGCGGCGGCCGCCGCCGCCGCCGCGTCGCGCGCGGAGGCGCGGAAGGCGCGCCTGGAGCTCGACGCGTGCGAGGCGTCGAAGGCGGCGGCCGTTGAGGCGACGCGGCGCTCGGCGGCTCGCGACGTCGAGAACGCGGCGGCAATGATGGCGCGCCTCACCTCGCTGGCAGAGAAGGCGGAGACCTCCGCGCGGGCGCACCGCGACGAGAACGACGCGCTCGCCTCTCGAAATGCCGAGCTGAAGACGCTCGCGACGTCGCTGGAGGCGAAGGTACGGCGCGCCGAGCTCGCCGTCGCGGCGCACGAAGCCGCGCGCGAACGGAGCCGACGGCGCAAGCGCGAAGAGCGCGAGCGCGGCGACGCGGGGAAGCTCTCCGCGCGCGTCGCGGGGAACGGCGTCGACGTCGCCGGCGCGAGCGCCGTCGACACCGCGCGGAAAGGGAAAGAAACGGAGACGTCGACGTCCCCCGCGAAGCTCCCGGCGCACAGGCTGGCGCCGTTCGAGCCCGAGCCGAGACGCGAGGCGGCGGCGGCGGCAGCGGAGCGGATGGCGGATGAGGGGGCGCCTTCGCCTTCTTCGCCTTCGCCCGCTCCCGCGCCCACGCCGCCGCGTCGCGCGTCGCGCTCCTTCGTGCGGCGCGTGATGGGCTGGAACGCGCGCGCCGTGAGCGCGGGCGCCAACGGCGTGCGCGCGGACGGGTAGGAGTCGAATCTCTTTGTGTACAACGAAGCGCGCGACTCGCGTCGGCGCCTTTTTTTTCTTTCTCTTTTTTTGTCCAAACGCGCTTTTTGTCTCACGCCGCCACCCCGGGCGCCGCCTTGGCTTCCGAGTACCCGAAGACGGCCATGTCCTTGGTCACGACGTTGAGCTGCACGGAGGCGTAGCCGGTGCTCTGCACGCGCGTCACCTCGCGCCCCTCGCCCATCGCCGGGAACTTGGGGTTGGAGAACTCCGCCGGCCGCCCGCTCACCCACGCCATGAACTGCTGCGCGAGCGACGCGCTGAGCGGCTTGTAGAGCGGCACTTTTCGCACGCTCGAGCCCGCGGCAATGGGCAGGTGCACGCACCCGTACCCGCGAATCACGTCCCTGCCCAGCGCGTCGATGGAGTAGACCGACAGGATAAGCTGCGGCCACCCGAACGCGTTGGTGCTCTTGTACGTCACCTCCACGGGGAAGTTCCATACCAGCTTCTGGTCGCAGTCGCCCGACGTCTTACGCGTGATCTGGCTGATGCCATCCTCGGGGCCGTCCAGGTGCGTCCAGTCGTCGCCGTGCACCACGGCGTACTTGCAGTACGCGTTGTCGCAGCCGGGGATCTGCGGGCGGCGCGGAACGCGCGCGTCGAGTGAGAAGGGGACGGAGGGGGTTGCGGGAGGGTCAGGCTCGAGGCGGGTCGGGCTGACATGGAGCGCCCTCCGCGCCGTGCCTCGCGAGAAGACGCGTCGCGTTTGAAACGGGGCGGGACGGGATCGAGCCGGGGACGCACATCCGCGAACTCCACCTGCCCGGTAACGATGACGGTGAAAAAGCTCGCCTGTTCCTTCGCCATGGCGTCGGACCACACCGCGCGTCGCGTGTGTGGCGGAAGACGGGGGACGCGCGAAGACGAACGCGGAAGTGAAGCCGCGATTTCTCGTTTCAACGTTCACAACGGACTTTTCTCACGGCGCCGAGCGTTTTCCCGATATTTCTCGACGGTTTCGTTTTCACGTCATTGTTTCGGCGGCAAGTACACGTTGGTGAAGACTTTCGGGACGCTCTCGAGGGGGATCCGCTCCCCTGCTTTTCCCGCGCGTAGGTCATCCAGCGAGAACGTGCGCCCCGAGTCGGGGTGGCGGCTCTGCGCGCCCGTGGTCAATAAACCCGCCCGCCAAAGCCATTCGACGTACTCGCGCCAGACGTCCGCATCCATCTCGCCCCATCTCGCGCTCGGGCCGATGAACTTGTCCTTCAAGTACGCCGCGCTGCGCTGCGCCAGCGCGGGGTCCACCTCGAACCCGTCGTTTTCCTCCTTCGCGAGCCGCACGAGAATCTCCGCGGCACTGCTCGGGTCTGCGCTCGCCGCCGCGTATCCCGCCGCGGTGGCCTCCAGGAACTTCCTCGCCGTCAAAGGCTCGCGTTCTAACCACTCGGGGTGCGCACAGAGGCACGGCGCGTACGCGTACGGCATGCCATAGTCGCACACCGGGAAAACGTTCAAGTCCACGCCGCGGAGCTCCGCCTCGCACCCTTCCCACTGCCTGAAGACCCACGTCGCGTCCGCGTTACCGGCGAGCAGCGTGTTCCAGATGCCGAGCATGGGCGGCGTGGCCTCGGCGAAGTCGCCCGCGCCGCCATCCGCCTGGATCATCTTCTGCACGATGCGCCCCTCGAAGCGCGCGGCGTACGACGCGTATGTCTTGCCGTCCAGCTTCGCGGGCGTGTCGATGCCGCTGGAGCGCAAGGTGACGATCGCGCTCGTGTTCCGGTCGTGCAGAAGCGCGGCGACGGCTTTCAGACGCGGCTTCCCGTCGGAGACGTTCCATCCGACGACGCCCTCGGGACTGTTGATCCCGAAGTGCGCGCTGCCCTCCGCAACCTTGCTGCACGGCGTGACGTACGGCGCGGGCGTCGCTTCGCTTCTTTTCGGGTCTCCTTGTCCAGCATCCCCGTCCTCGGGGTCCACGTAAGACCCGGCGTACGCCGCGTCGTGAGGCGAGATCAGCCGCACGTCCAGACCCGCACGCTCGTAAAGGCCTTTCGCCTTGGCGACGTAGAAACCGAGGTGGTTGCCGTTGGGGGTCCAGTCCAGCGCGACGACCACCCGCGTCGGAGGCTCGGAGGAGGAGGCCATCGGCGGTCCCCGCGTGTGTCGCGGCGGCGGCTCGAAACCTCTGGACGCGCGGAAGCGTATGGGTGACCCGCCGATGGGTCGAGAGGGACATCGGGAGAAGATCGTGCGCGTGATTGACCTAATACACCATAAAAGTGTCCAGTCATGTTGATACAACGCCGGGGCGACGGGTACCGCGCGTCTACAGCCTCTCCGGCTCGATCTTCTTCCGTTTCTTCGACGCCGCCGCCTGGACGATCCCGTACACCGACGCGACCACCGCGAACGTCCCCGCCAGCGGGTACAGCACGGACGGGTCGATGAGCGCGGCGTCCCTCTTCGGCGGCGCAGGCGGCGCGGGCGGCGCCGTCGGCGGCGACGGCGGCTGCGGCGGCTGCGGCGGCGCCGTCGCCACGCGCGCCGTCGTCGCGTCGTCCAAAACCAGCCCGGCGCTCGGTAACCCCTCCGCCGCGAACGCCTCGATCAGCGCGTCGCCGTTCGACCTGGTGAGCGCGGTCACGACCGACGCCCCGTCGACGTACGCAAACGCGGGATCGGAATACAGCAAAGACTCCACCACCACTTCGAACCGCGCCGCCACCGTCGGCGCCGCGCTCTCGAACGCGTCCGCGGTGGCGGGCGCCGCGCCGGACGCGACGTCCGCGTCCGCGTTCATGGCGCGCGTCAAGAGCGACACCGAAGGCGTGGCGGTGTCGCCCTCTTCGCGCGTGGGGTTGAGAATCTCCGACCCGAGCGTCTCCAACTCTGAAAGCGCCGCTTCGCCCGCGACGAGCACGTGCACCGGCACGACCAGCGGCGCCGGCGGCGGAAGCGGCGGCGGACTCGGCGGCGGCGACGGCGGCGGCGGCGGCGCCGGCGGCGACGGCGGCGTCCCGAGCGGCACGCCGGCGCGCGAGCTCGAGGGCGCGCGCGCCGAGGTCGGCCGGCTGCGCGCCGAGCTGCAGAAGAGTCAGGAGGAGCAGCTGGGCGCGGCGCTGCGCGCGCGGCGGAAGGAGAAGGAGAAGCTCGCGCTGCAGGCGAAAT
>MDSV01200706.1_pt1 | contig 41794 bp, 38 predicted proteins | sample 810851 | NCBI WGS metagenome assembly MDSV01 (sample SAMN05326640, study PRJNA326480) | marine metagenome | isolation source: seawater | place: Atlantic Ocean: North East | collected 2012 | reverse complement strand
CAAAATTATTAAATAAATTTCTAAAAAATCAGCATCAAAAAACGAACGATATAACAACCGAAAGCTTTCCAAAACAAGTTAGAATTAACTACTAATTCGATTCATTCAATTGATTACTAACTCCACCATAATCTGCCCATTCCCAAATTTCTGATATTCTACCATCTCTAAAATCTACTGTTTGATAAGCAGAAAAATCAACATTGATCGTGTCAATAGATATAGTAGCACCATAATATACTCGAACACTTCCATCTAATTGATGTGTTTCTTTGTCAATTCCGGGCAAATAAATTGAGTGCCCAATATTAATTGACATATTCATTCGCTTCATCTCATTAAAAGTTTGAATATATTCAAATCTATCCGTTTCTATGCCTTTCTTATTACCTGCTGGATATGAATGAAAAATAAAATCATTAGTATAGTAATCTGATATCTCAAAGCAAGCTTGTGTAGAATCAATGAAGCAGTCATTAATATCTTCGACAAGGCTCTTTAATTGATTAAGGTTGTTTTTATATTCAGCCCTATTATTACAAGAAAATAAGATAAAAAGACAATAAAATAAAACTTTTTTCACGCATCAAACTTACTAAATAATCTTTATAAAAAATCAACATTGAAAACAGAGATACTAAAGAAGAATAGAGCCTCTAGTTGCATTAATTTCACTATGTTTGCATCTCAAATTAAATGAGCCAGATCTTTAAGAGTCCAACACAATGGGAGTAAAAATCATTAAACATCCTGGAGGAATTTACACACTCTACTCAAAAGAAAATATCAATACAAAAATAGATAGAGCCTGGGGCTTTTTTAGTCAACCAAAAAATCTAAACACACTAACACCATCAGATCTAGAATTTAAGATAAACTCAGGAGGCTCTTCAGAGATCTATCAAGGGAAGATAATTACTTATACAATCAAGTTACTTGCTGTTTTACGATTTAACTGGACAACTGAAATTACAAAAGTCGATAAACATCTCTGTTTTATTGACAAACAATTATTCGGACCTTACAAATTATGGCATCACGAACATTATTTTAAAGACAATAATGATGGAACAATCACCATTATTGATAAAGTAAAATACAAATTATTTCTACATCCAATCAGTAAAATTATTCATAACTTTTTTATTAGGAAGAAACTAATCCAAATCTTCAATTATAGGAATAAGATGATTCATGAGATATTATCTTGAATACTATACTCGTCTCTTATAATAGAAATAAAAAATATTAATTCGTACTTTTACCCTCTACAAATATTAAGTCTAAGATTCAGCAAGAATTGACAAATAAAAAATGAAAACAGCAATAGTCATAGGTAGCGGGTTCTCAGGATTAAGCACTGCAGCTTTTCTAGCTAAATCTGGCATAGAAGTGACTGTTATTGAAAAAAATCAACAATTAGGAGGTAGAGCAAGAATGTTAAAAAAAGATGGATTTTCTTTTGATATGGGGCCTAGCTGGTATTGGATGCCAGATATTTTTGATAAATTTTTTGAAGAATTTAATCTACAAACAAACCATTTCTATGAGTTAATCAAACTTGATCCAGGCTTTAAGATGATATTTGATTCCGATGAAGTAGAGATTCCTGCAGATTTTGAGGAAACATGTTTGATATTTGAAGATTATGAAAGTGGAGGGGCAGAAAAACTAAAGAGATTTATTGAAGATGCAAAACATAAATATAACATTGGAATTAATTTTATGTATAACTCCCCCGGATTATCAATAATGGAGCTATTTACTAAAGAGATACTTTCAAACATAACTAATTTTGAACTATTAACTTCTTATAGGAAACATATCAGAAGATATTTTAACCATCCACATTTAATTAATCTGTTAGAGTTCCCAGTATTATTTTTAGGAGCATCTGCAAATAAAATGCCAGCATTATATAGCTTAATGGCATATTCAGCAATTAAACAAGGAACATTCTATCCATTAGGAGGATTTAATCAAGTGATTGTAGGATTAATTAATTTGTGCAAGAAACTTGGTGTAAAGTTTATAGCCAATGAAGAGGTAGTGAAAATAAATATTGAGAATAAAAAAGCACGATCTGTTACAACAAATAAAAATAAATTAATCAACTCTGACTTTGTTGTTGCTTCTGCTGACTATGCACATGTTGAGAGAAATTTAATTGATTCTAAATATCAAAACTACTCTCAAAAATACTGGGAAAAAAGAAGCTTCTCCCCTTCTTCACTAATCTTTTATTTAGGCATAAACAAGAAAATTAATAGGCTAACCCATCATAATCTTTTCTTTGATGAAGATATTGAAGAATTTACAAAAGAAATCTATGATCACCAATCCTGGCCTAAAAAACCACTATTCTATATTTGTTGTCCATCAAAAACAGATAAGAATGTAGCTCCAGAAGGTCAAGAGAATATTTTTATCCTTATGCCAATCCCAATTGGAGTTGAAGACACAGAAAGATTACGAGAAAAGTACTTTGCTCTCATTATCTCAAGATTAGAAAAATATTGTAATCAGCAAATAATCCCAAATATTGAATATAAAAGTAGTTATTGTATTAAAAATTTCCAAAATGACTACAACTCATACAAAGGAAATGCATACGGATTAGCCAACACACTAGCCCAAACAGCAAATCTTAAGCCTAAAATTAAAAACAAAAAAGTTAACAACCTATTTTATACAGGGCAATTAACTGTTCCTGGGCCAGGAGTGCCTCCATCTCTAATATCCGGTAAGATAGTCGCTAAATATATAACAGAATCTATAAAATGAAGAACCAGAAGAAAATATTTGATGCTATTTCATTGGAATGCAGTAAGAAAACAACAAAAGTATATAGCACAAGTTTCAGTCTTGCGATTAAACTTCTCTCAAAAGAATATCAGAATGCTATTTACTCAATATATGGTTTTGTTCGTCTTGCTGACGAGATAGTAGATAGCTTTCATGATTATGACAAAAGTAAGCTGCTTAATGAGTTCAGATACTCTACAATTGATGCGCTGGAAAAGAACATAAGTTTAAATCCAATCATAAATAGTTTTCAAAATGTAATTAAGAAATATAATATTGAATGGGCACTGATAGATAGCTTCTTAGAGAGCATGGAATATGATCTTAGCAACCAGAATTGTGACGAAAAAGCTTACAAAGAATATATTCAAGGATCTGCAGAAGCAGTAGGACTTATGTGTCTGCAAATTTTCACACATAATAAAAAAGGAAGCTACCAGCAGCTAAAGAAACATGCAGAATCTCTTGGGGCTGCTTTCCAAAAAATTAATTTCCTTAGAGATATGAATGAAGATTACAGTTCTCTAAACAGAGTATATTTCCCGAACCTTGATATAAAGAAATTTAACAATGATAAGAAAAAGATAATTGAGAAAGATATTGCAAAAGATTTTGAAGATGGATTAATAGGAATTAGAATGCTAGATAAAAATGCCCAGAGAGGAGTATATCTAGCCTACAGATATTATATGAGTCTATTTCGTAAAATCCAAAAAATGGATGCTCACAATATATTAGAAAAAAGAGTGCGAATATCAAATCTAAAAAAGATGCTAATATTAATCTCTTCTCAAATTGCAATAAGAATAAAAATGATATGAAATCACTATTACTAATAATATTGCTTAATCTTTCAAGCTATAATAGTGATATTAATACAATAAGGAAACTATACCTGTCAGCCCACACCAATGAGTATAACTGTAATAATCTAGGTGAAAAATTAACCTCTATAGAAGATAATCCATCTATATTAATCAAAGGATATGAAGGATGTTTTTATTTTATCAAATGCAAATTCATTAATAACCCTATTGAAAAACTAATTTATTTTCGAAAAGGAAAAAAGTTGCTTGAGACTGCTATAAAAGAAGACCCGAAATCTGTAGAACTCAAATTCCTTAGATATAGTATTCAAAAAAATCTACCAAGATTTTTATCGTATCATGATAATTTAGAAAGAGATCTTAATTTTGTTAATGCAAATATTACAAGTATTAACAACCAAGAAGAACAAAAATTTATTATAAACTCCTTAAAATCAATTACTAAATGAAAATTGCAATATCACTCCTGATTATAGTAGCTACATTTTTATTTATGGAATTTGTTGCATGGGCAGTACATAAGTATATTATGCATGGCGTCTTATGGACATTACATGAAGACCATCATGTTGTTAACCATGACAGCTTCTTTCAAAAAAATGATTACTTCTTCTTAATCTTTGCTATTCCTTCTATTATTCTAATTTTTATTGGGCATGAAAATTTAACTATTGGATTTTTTATTGGCCTAGGAATAGCTTTATACGGTTTAGCATATTTTTTAATTCATGAAGTTATTATTCATAGAAGGCTTCCCCCTCCAAGCAAAACAAAAAGCAAGTATATCAAAGCAATTCGTAAAGCTCATAAAGTACATCACAAAAACCAAGGAAAATATAACGGCGTGAATTTTGGCATGCTAATTGTACCTATGAAATATTTTAAATAATCATGTCAACATATTCCCAAGTTCTTGCTTTTTCAATAATAGTACCATTGATATTCTCATTTCATAATAAAATTCAGTTTCAAAAGCAATGGGCAGCATTCTTTAAAGCCAATATTCTAGTTGCAATTCCATTTCTCATTTGGGATGAATTATTTACAAGAAATGAGGTCTGGGGGTTCACAAATGAACATCTAATAGGCGCTTACTTATTCAATCTTCCTATAGAAGAGATTTTATTCTTTATAATAATACCTTATTGCTGTACATTTACATACGAAGTATTTCTTAAACTGAAATTAAAGACCAGAAACATTACCCATTCATTAACTTTAGGACTGGGAATTATAATATTACTAATGGGGGGGCTTTTTTACAATAAAATATATACCGCTGTTACATTCATATCTCTTGGTGTTCTATTAGTGATATTATCTGTTCAAAAAAAAGAATTCATTAATACATTTTATCTAACTTATCTAGTAATTACCGCATCATTTTTTCTTCTTGTAAATGGAATATTGACAGGAGGAACTCTAGAAAATCCCCCTGTATGGTATAATAATAGTGAAACATTAAATATTAGAATTTGGACAATTCCAATAGAAGATTTCTTTTATTCAATGCTGTTATTATTATCTAATATCTGGTTGTTTGAGACATTTAAATCAAACGCCGCTGAGCAGCAGAATAATTAAGATGAAAGATATTGTCTTAATTACAGGAGCAAATGGCCATTTAGCAAAAGTGGTAAGCCAGCATCTATCTAAGGATTATAGCGTAAGATTCCTAACCACACAAAAGAGAATGAGCTCTAGAAATTCATATTTTCATTGGGATATACAAAAAAAATACATTGATTATAAAGCTCTTGAAAATTGCAAACATATAATTCATCTTGCAGGATTTCCAGTATTAAAAAAATGGACTAGCAAAAACAAGAAAATAATGTATAATAGCCGTATAGAATCTACGAAACTAATCTTTGATGCATGTAAAAAAATGAATATCAGGCCAGCCACATTCATTAGTGCATCAGCGATAGGAATTTATGATCAATCATTAGAAGGTCACGTACACGAAGACTCTCCAAAAGGGAAAGATTGGCTAGCAAAGATGGCATGCGACTGGGAAGGTACAGCCAGTAAATTTAAAGAAATTGGCAGCCGTGTAGTACAAATGAGAATTTCATTAATTTTTAGTAAAAAAGCAGGATTTCTAAAATACAACCTACTATCAATGAGGTTTGGAATTGGAGCAATTGTAGGTAATGCAAATAGAAAATTAAACTGGATGCATGTTAAAGACATTGCTCGATTTGTTAAAGAAAGTATAAATAATAAAACTTATAACGGCCCATACAATTTAGCATGTGAGGATAAAAAATCACAAGAAAAATTTATCAAAGGAATTAAAAAGAATCTATTTCCTTATGCTATCATTGTTAAGATACCTATTTTTATTATCCGATTTTTTCTAGGTGAAAGATCTCAAATAATTAACACTGACCTATCTCTAGATACTAATAAAATAAAAAAACAAGGATTTAAATGTGAAATCAATACCTTAGAACAAATGTTAGAAATCAAAAAATAAATTTATGAGAATCGTATTAATAATCGCAGCCATTATTCTAGCAATAATTTATGCATTTAGCAAAACCGAAACAGCAATTACTAATAAATATGAAGTATTAAAAAAGATAAACAATATTGAAATAAGGCAATATAAAGAATCAGTAAATGCAAGCTATTATTCAGATGCCGAAGGAGAAAGAAATAATTACTTTAAAAGTTTAGCATCTTATATATTTGGAGAAAATAGTGAAAATGAAAGCATTAGTATGACCTCGCCTGTTACTATGCGCCTACATGGAAATAAAGAAATGATTTTTAGAATGCCTGACAAATACTCTTTAGAAAGTCTGCCTGAATCAAATAATCCCGATATTAACTTTTTTGTAATACCACCTTGTACAAAAGCAGCTATTGGATATAGTGGTTATTCAAACATAAGGATTGAAGCAAGAAAGATAGCCGAATTAAAAAAGATACTTCTAGAAAATAATATCACTCACAATGATAAATTTGAAGTACTTGTCTACAACTCCCCATATAAAATACTAAATAGAAGAAATGAAATTACTGTTAACATTACTTATCCTTAATATTATGACTCTAATAGCTAATCAGGAATCAAAAATAAAGACAATCTATTTTGGTGGGGGTTGCTTCTGGTGTGTTGAAGCGGTTTTTGAGGATATAAGAGGTGTAATAGATGTTACGAGCGGTTACGCTGGTGGAAATTTGAAGAACCCCTCATATAATCAGATTACTAGTGGTCGCACTAAACATGCAGAAGTATGCAAGATAACATATGATTTCTCAAAAATAAAACTAGAAAATTTATTAGAAATATTTTTTCTCACACATGACCCAACAACTCTTAATAGACAGGGTAATGATATAGGCTATCATTATAGATCAATTATTTTATTTAATAATACCGAAGAAAAAGAAGTTATAAAAAATTACATGATAGAATTAAACCAGAGTTTATATAACAATGCCATTGTCACAGAATTAAAGAGACTTGAAAATTTTTATATAGCTGAGAAATACCATCAAGGATATTATAAATTAAATACACAACAACCCTATTGCAATGCTATTATCACACCTAAGATATTAAATGCAAGAAAGAAACTAAAAAAATATTATTAGTATGCCAGAAGGGCCAGAAGTAAAAATAGTATCAGATTATATTAATATAGAATTAAATGACGTATGTATAAAAAAGATTGAATGCATTTCAATCCCATACAAAGAAAAATATAACTGTATTGTAAATGAGATAAATAAACTTCTTCCCAAAAAATTCAGTCCTTCTTTTTGTAGAGGAAAAACTACTTTTATAAAGCTAAGCCCAAACACATACTTCGCATATCATTTAGGAATGACGGGTTATTGGTCCTTAATTAAAAGAAAACATGCTCACTTAAAGATTATCTCCAATCGTAAGACTTTATATTTCCATGATACAAGAAGGTTTGGCAACATTAAAATTGTTAATAAAAAATTACTTGATGAAAAATATAATATTAACCTAGATCTCCTAAATAATCAAAAATCAACTAACTCTCAAACAAGCTTTATACTCTCTAAAATTAGAACTAATAGAGAGGTTTGCAAAGTATTATTAGATCAACGATATTTTTTAGGTGTAGGGAATTACCTTAAATCTGAAATTCTTTACAGTTCTATGATTCATCCAAACACAAAATGGAATAAACTAACATCCCTAGAGAAGAAGTTAATCTGTATTAACACAAGGAAAAGTATGCGCAAATCTTATCAGCATGGGGGGGCACAAATTAGAGATTTTAAAAACCCTGACATGCAATCCTCATTAAAACTAGACGTGTACAATAAAACCCGAACAAAAAAAGGTTTAGCTATAATTAAACAAAGAACAGCAGACAATAGAATAAGTTACTGGTGCCCTGATATTCAGAAAATACAAAATTGAAGATGATACTAACTGAGGAAAATGTATACATCTTGTGAAGATTATTTAAATTAGATTGCAAGAATTTAACTAAACATTCATCAATTCTTCTATCTCTTCTGCTTCAATTGGAATATTCTTCATTAAATCATCAGGCCCATTTTCCGTAACTAAGATATCATTCTCTAATCGGACCCCTAACTCCTCTTCTAAGATATAGATTCCTGGCTCACAAGTAAATATCATCCCTTCTTGCATTGCCCACTCCATATTACCTACGTCATGTACATCTAAGCCTAAATAGTGTGAAGTTCCGTGCATAAAGTATTGTTTATATAATGGTTTTGCAATATCTTGTTTCTGAACATCATGCTTATCTAAAAGCCTTAATTTTATTAGTTCCAGTTCCATTATTCTCCCCACCTCTTTATTATAATCTTTAAACATAGTGCCTGGAGCAAGCATCTTAGAGGCTTCTTTCATTACATGTAATACTGAATTATATACTGCTTTCTGTCTATTTGTAAATCTTCCATTTACCGGAACTGTTCTTGTTAAGTCTGATGCATAATTTGCATATTCAGCACCAAAATCCATTAGTAAAATATCATTCCCTTTACATTCCTTATTATTATCCGTATAATGTAACACACAAGAATCAATACCTGATCCAATAATTGGCTGATATGCAAATCCATGTGATCTATTTGATAAAAATTCATGGATTAATTCTGCCTCAATCTGATATTCCATAATACCAGGTTTAATAATTGGAAGGATTCTTCTAAGCCCTTTTTCAGTAATATCACAAGCTTGCTGTATTAATTCAATTTCAACAGCTGATTTAATTGATCTTAATTCATGCATAATTGGAGCGGCCTCTTTAATCACCTTATTAGAAAATTTTTCTCCAATCATCAATCTGAATCTATCATCCCTTGTTTGCACCTTAGAAGCTGATCTACTATGTATATTGCCATTCAAATAAATAGCATCTGATCTAGAGATCAGTTCATCTAGCCTAGAATCTAATTCATTAAGCCAAAAAACTGTTCTTACACCTGAGGTTCTAAGGGCATCATCTTTTGTTAGTTTTGCCCCCTCCCATATTGCAATATGTTCATTGGTTTCTTTTAGAAACAAAACCTCTCGCATATTCTCATCAGGATGATTAGGTGAGATAGCCAAAATGCTTTCTTCCTGATCAACACCACTTAGCCAAAACAAATCATTATTCTGTCTAAAAGGCATTGTTCCATCCGCATTAGTTGGCATTACATCATTAGAATTAAAAATAGCAAGCGCATTAGCCTCTATTTTATTAACAAACTGGACCCTGTTTTCTATAAATAACTGATTTTTTATTGGCAAGTATTTCATTGTTAAAGATTTAAAAGTCCAAAAGTAAATAAAATCTAATAGTAATCTAAAATCATTCTTAATTATAATTTTATAATAAATATTTTGCTGATTTTAACATTTGAGCATTATATTTGTAGTCTAAAATATTACAAACGTATAATAATGAGTGAAGGATCATCAACTTCTTCAGTGGTGAGAAAGATTCTAATGGCCCTCTCAGGGTTTTTCTTGCTATTCTTTCTGGCTCAACATCTTATTATTAATTTTCTTTCAGTAATTAGTGCGGATTCTTTTAATAAAGTCTCTCATTTTATGGGCACAAATATAATGGTCCAATTTATTCTGCAACCAATTTTGTTATTTGGAGTCTTATTTCATTTAGGCATGGGTATTTACTTAGATATAAAAAATCAACAGGCAAGACCGATTAAATATGCAATGAATAAGCCTGCTACCAATTCTAATTGGATGAGTAGAAATATGGTCATCACAGGCCTGATGATCATGTTGTTTTTAGGGCTCCATTTCTACGATTTCTGGATACCAGAAATAAAAGATAAATTTATAGATGGTAAATGGGACAATCCCACAAAATACTTTCCTCATTTGCAACATAAATTTCATGATCTAACAAGAGTGATAATTTATTGTGTTTCCTTTGTTTTCCTCTCACTACATCTCATGCATGGATTCCAGTCTGCTTTCCAATCTGTTGGATTTAATCATAACAAATATACTCCAATTATTAAAAAAATAGGGACATTATATGCGATATTAATACCTTTAGGATTCATTTTTATTGCATTATTCCATTACTTTATTCAAAGGTGAAATATTATCAACCTTGTAACACATACTTTTTTAATTTTTTATACCTATAAGTGTTACTAAAAATATAATTTTAACCTTAAAAATGTGTTACAAATTGTTTTTTAAAATATTTTTTGTATTTTAGCAAAAAATAAAAATTGTAACACCAAATGAAGAAAACAACTTTTTCTTTAAACTATAGAAAGCCTAAGGCTCAATATAAAGATGATGAAGAACTAATAGTTTGTATACGCTATTACTATAAGATTGAGAACGCAGAAAGATCTAAAATCAAGAAAATTAGCACAGGGGTCAAATGTAGAATTATGGATTGGGATAAAGATTGGCATAAAAAACTTTCTAGAAATCCGATAAAAGATACAGATCCGGATCATGTAAAAAAGAACAAACTCTTGAAAAATAAAGTTGAGCATTTTCTCAAAAACAAAGAAGAGATAATTAAACAAAAAAGAAAATCATCAATTCAATTAGAGTCTAAAGTTCCAAAAGGAGCAATAAAAGATAAATGGACTAATCACAAAAATAGGATTAAGCTTGTTAATCCTGCCAACAAGAGAAATATTGATATTATTGTGATAGGAACTGGATTAGCTGGTGCTTCAGCCTCTGCCTCACTTGCTGAGATGGGTTATAATGTGAAAGCATTTTGCTATCAAGACTCTCCTAGAAGAGCACATTCAATAGCAGCCCAAGGGGGGATAAACTCTTCTAAAAACTATCAGAATGATGGAGATTCAGACTATAGATTGTTTTATGACACAGTAAAGGGGGGGGATTATAGATCTAGAGAAGCAAATGTATATAGATTAGCTGAAGTTTCTGCAAATATTATTGATCAATGTGTAGCGCAAGGGGTTCCATTTGGAAGAGATTATGGTGGGCTATTAGATAATAGATCATTTGGAGGAGTTCTTGTTTCCAGAACTTTTTATGCAAAAGGACAAACTGGACAGCAACTTCTATTGGGAGCATATTCTGCAATGAATAGGCAGATAGGGAAAGGGAAAATCAAAATGTACAATCGTCATGAGATGGTGGAGTTAGTAAAGATAAAAGGCAAGGCTAGAGGAATTATTGCTAAAAATCTGGAGACAGGAGAATTAGAAAGACATTCAGCACATGCTGTTGTAATAGCTAGTGGAGGCTACGGGAATGTATTCTTTCTATCTACAAATGCTATGGGGTCTAATGTTACAGCTGCCTGGAAGATCCATAAGAAAGGAGCCTATTTTGCAAATCCTTGCTATACTCAAATTCATCCAACATGTGTTCCAAGGAGTGGAGAACACCAATCAAAATTAACATTAATGTCAGAATCATTACGAAATGACGGAAGAATTTGGGTTCCTAAAGAGCTAAGTGATGCAGAAGCTATAAGAGAAGGCAAATTAAAGCCAACTGATTTACCTGAGGATAAGAGAGATTATTATTTAGAAAGAAGATACCCAGCTTTTGGGAATTTAGTCCCAAGAGATGTCGCATCAAGAGCTGCAAAAGAGAGATGTGATTCTGGATATGGTGTCAATCAGACAGGAGAAGCAGTTTATCTGGATTTTACATCTGCCATTAAAAGATATGGGAAGCAAGAGGCAGAAGTTTTGAGAATTAAAAATCCTTCAAAAGAAAAAATTATTGAATTAGGTGAACATATAATTGAAGCAAAATATGGGAATCTATTTCAGATGTATGAAAAAATTGTAGCGCAGAATCCATATAAAACACCAATGATGATTTATCCTGCAGTTCACTATACTATGGGGGGCGTTTGGGTAGACTACAACCTTATGACAACAATCGAAGGTTGTTATTGCATTGGGGAAGCAAATTTCTCTGATCATGGATCAAATAGGCTAGGAGCATCTGCACTTATGCAAGGGTTAGCAGATGGATATTTTGTACTGCCTTATACCATTGGAGATTACCTTGCTAATGAAATTAGAACAGGACCAATATCTACACAAAGTAAGGAGTTTCAATCTGCTGAGGAATTAGTGTCTAATAGAATAAATAAGCTAATGAATATTAATGGGACTAAACCTGTTGATCATTTTCATAAACGTTTAGGAAAAATAATGTGGGAATATGTAGGTATGGCTAGAAATGAAGAGGGACTTAAAAAAGCAATATCTGAGATTAAGATAATCCGGAATCAATTCTGGAAAGATGTTAAGATTCCTGGAAATAGAAACTCTCTAAATCCAGAACTAGACAAAGCAGGCAGAGTTGCTGATTTTTTAGAACTAGGAGAACTTTTTGCAAAAGATGCTCTTAATAGGAATGAAAGTTGTGGAGGGCATTTCCGAGAAGAATCTGTAGAAAAGACCGGAGAGCAGAAAGGGGAGGCCAAGAGAAATGATATCGATTTTTCATATGTAGCAGCATGGGAATATGATGACGAACCAGATAATGCAATACTACATAAAGAAGAGTTGGAATTTAATGATATTGAATTGAAACAGAGGTCATATAAATAAAGAAAAATATGGATTTCACTTTAAAGGTTTGGAGACAAAAAGACAGAAAAGATGCGGGAAGGATAGAAACCTATCAAGTCTCCGGTATTTCTGAAAACGCATCCTTCTTAGAAATGTTAGATGTAATGAATGAGCAGCTTATTATAGGGGGTGATGAACCCGTTGCTTTCGATCATGATTGCAGAGAGGGCATCTGTGGGAGTTGTTCTTTATATATTAATGGAGAAGCTCATGGGCCAGACAGAAAAGTAACCACTTGTCAACTACATATGCGAATGTTTAAAGATGGAGAAACTATCTATATTGAGCCGTGGCGTTCTGCTGCGATGCCAGTAATTAAAGATCTAATTGTGGATAGATCTTCTTTCGAAAGAATTCAGCAATCAGGAGGATTTATATCAGTAAATACTTCTGGGAGCACTCAAGATGCGAATGCATTGCCAATCCCCAAAATGAATGCAGATAAAGCATTTGATGTTGCAGCATGTATTGGTTGTGGAGCATGTGTAGCAACCTGTAAAAATTCGTCTGCAATGTTGTTTGTAGCGGCTAAAGTTTCTCAATTTGCCTACTTGCCACAAGGTCAAGTTGAAGCAAAACAAAGAGTCTTAAATATGGTAGAACAGATGGATAAAGAAGGGTTTGGAAATTGCACCAATACGGGAGCATGTGAAATTGAATGTCCAAAAAGCATCTCTATTGAATATATCGCAAAAATGAATAGAGAGTATCTATCAGCATCACTCTCTTCAGAGTCATGATAAGAAGTTAAGGATATAAAGTTTTATAAGAAAACCCCATCCAAATAAGTGGAATGTCCTTTATTGGCTCCTTTTTCCCTACTGAAAAATTATCTCTACTTCTATCATCTTTGAATCTCTATCTAATTTAACTATAGTAGAATCCCCTTTGTTAAACTGGCTCAATGCATGCATGTAACTCATCATATCGTTTACATCAAATTTGCCCATTTTCAACACAATGTCCCCCTTTAAAATTCCAAATTTCTCAGCTGTCTTACCCTTAGAGATTCCGTCAATCCTCATCCCTTTTCCATCAAATAAATAATCCGGCATAACGCCAAGGGTAACTTTAAATTTTGGAGTTATTGATGTGTCACTCTTGGTTTCTTGAAAAGAGAATTCTTTTATAGCGACTGATTTCATGATAATCTCTTGTACGTACTCATATATTGTGTGCATTCCATCAAAATTAATCTTCTCAATATCATCAGATGGCTTGTGATAATCTTCATGCTGACCAGTAAAAAAATGAATGGCAGGAATGTTTTGCAAATAAAATGATGTGTGATCTGATGGACCAATTCCAGATTCTGTCATTTTTAATTTAAGATCAAATCTATTTGCTTCATTAACTAAATCCCGCCATTGATTACTTGTCCCAACGCCATTTATAGCAAGTGTTCTCTCTTGATTTAATCTTCCTACCATATCAAAGTTAATCATAAATCTAGCTTCATCTAGATTAATTGTTGGATTTTTTGCATAATATGATGATCCAAAAAGGCCATGTTCTTCTCCTGAAAATGCAATAAACAAATAATTGTAATCTGTTATCCCTCTTAAACTTTTCGCAAGATTGACCATGATGCTAACGCCACTGGCATTATCATCTGCCCCATTATGAATCTCTTTTTCACCATCATAAAGTGATCCAAATTCTCCATATCCTAGATGATCGTAGTGCGCTCCAATGATTATTGTCTCCTTTTCATGATTATCAATATAACCAACTACATTAATTCCTGTTATTTCTTTCTTAATCTTTTGACTATGAGGATTCTCTTTTAATTTAGCCTCAAAATATTGGAAATAATCATCTTCACCTTTTGGAGAGACGCCATATTCTTTGAACTTTGAGGCAATGTATCTAGCAGCAAGCTCTTCTGAAGCCGTTCCAGTTGCTCTCCCTTCCAACTTGTCAGAAGCTAGATAAGTCACTTCTTCTGTCATTTTACTAATAATCACTTGCTTCTCTTGGGCTACTATTAAAGAGCTTGAGAAAACAAGAAATAAAGCAAATATTATTCTGTTTTTCATAATTAAAAGGATTATTTTTGCAAAAAATTAATGCAAAAATATGAAAAAGCTACTATTTATTTTGTTTTTTTTACCACTGATTGGTTTTACGCAATCTATGTTTAAGCAAAAAACTGAACTTAATCAAAAAACACTTATTTATTCCGAAGAATCTCATTTTAAGAATATGAGGCAACTTACTTTTGAGGGGGAAAATGCAGAAGCTTATTGGAGCTTCGATGATTCAAAATTAATTTTTCAGGCTACTAATGAGAATTGGGGGCAGAGCTGTGATCAAATATATATCACTGACACAAATAATTATAACCTAGATGTTGAGATGCCTAATATGGTCAGCCTTGGAATGGGCAGAACTACATGTTCATATTTTATGCCTGGAGACACAACAATAATCTATGCCTCTACACATCTGCAAGATGCAAAATGTCCACATGTTCCTGAAAGAAGAGTAGACGGCAAATACGTATGGCCTATATATGAATCTTATGATATCTTTATTGCAGATCTTTCAGGAAATGTTTTGAAGAGACTAACTAATCACCAAGGTTATGATGCAGAAGCCACTGTTTCTCCTAAAGGAGATAAGATAGTATTTACATCAATCCGATCAGGAGATTTAGAATTATACACATGTAATATTGATGGTTCAGATTTAAAACAAGTAACAGATCAATTAGGATATGATGGGGGTGCTTTTTTCTCACACGATGGCAAAAAGCTTGTTTTTAGATCATCTAGACCAAAAACAGATGAAGAAATAAAAGAGTATAAAGAACTTTTGTCAAAAGGATTAGTACAGCCAACCAAAATGGAAATTTATACCTGTAATATTGACGGAAGTGATTTAACACAAGTTACAGATCTAGGAAAAGCTAACTGGTCACCTTTTTTTCACCCAAGTGACAAGAAGATTATATTTTGCTCAAATCATGAAAGTAAGATGGGATTTCCTTTTAACTTATATATGATTGATATTGATGGTGAAAATTTAGAACAAATTACATACGACAAGAAATTTGCTTCCTTTCCTGTCTTTTCTAATGATGGAAATAAAATTGTTTTTTCATCTAACCGAAATAATGGAGGCACAAGGAACACAAACATATTTATTGCAGATTGGATTGAATAATAATCGATCCACTCATAAAATCTAGTAGCCTTTTATAATTCTTGTACTTCAAATTTTGGAGAGCCCTTTTCCCCATACTCATCATAAAAGTCTATAAAATGGAGTTTGAAATAACGATTAGAAACATCCTTAATAATATAGGTGATCTCTGTTTGTACAGTATAGGTTTGAGTCTCAAAATCAAAAACCTTCCAGTTATAACCAATCTCATCTTGATGATTGGAGAAATCATAAATATTAATCATATCTAGACCGATTTGCTCAAAAGAATTTGTAGTATCCTTAGCTACCATTACGTTATTTAGGTAATTTGTTAGCACACCTGTCACTAAATATGCAGGAGTCTCAAGATTATCAGGGAATAGATGCGTATATTGTGTAAAAACCAAATCCCATTCTTCTTTGTCAGGCTCAATAATTACAATATTATCATTAAATGAAAAATATTGGAAATTTGAAAGACCATCTTTCTTAATCTCAACATTATATAGATCTGTATTGTCCAATTCAGCATATGTAATAAAATACGATGTGTTATTTATAGAATCAATTCTAATTTTTCGATAACCTCTTGCAGTACCATCTATATTATAACCTCTGTCAAGAATATAAGTAGTAGAACTTTGCATACTATTAAAGGCTGTTCCATTGTAAATCCCTTTGGGGCTATCCCATTGCCATATAAGCTCTGTAAGAGTAACAGGGTCTTCAAAAACATGATTTTCCAACTCGGATATTTGACTAAATGTTGAGGAATTAATAATGATTTTAGAGGTATTGCTAGATGAACTAAATGCTAAATCCCAATCAGTTTTTGTGTTGTTTGCCAAGCTAATATTATCTTTCATACTATAAAAGATCTGTTGACTATAGTTGCTTCCCATATTAATTTGTATTGTCTCTGATACTCCCATAGGATGCTGTGCTATTGGAATCTCATTCTGTTCACAACTAACACATAACAGAAAAATATAGACAAAATTTATTCTTTTCATAATTTAAATTTTAGACTCATGAAGAAGGTTCTTCCATATCCAATAGGTACATTATTATTTGAAGATGAATGTACTTCGCCTAAATCATTGGTTCTCTTAATATTTTTTATGTTAAGTAAATTCCTTCCTCCCATTGAGAGAATAAACGATTCACTAATCCTTCTGTTAACTGATAAATCGAGTAAGCTATAAGCATCTGTATATGACTCTACTATATTATCTTCATCCATCCAGAAACTAGGAAGCCTGCCTACATTCTTATAAAACATATTTAATTTAGTCTTGCTGCCGAAATTTATGACAGTACTTAAACTATAATCTGTTGAAAAATTAAATTTAGTAATATTCTCTGAATTAGACAACTTATTATATCTACCTGTATGTGCCAAACCTAGATTCACTTCAGCATCTTCTATTAATATACGAAAATTAGTAGACAGGCCTTTTGTTTTATATTCCTCAACATTAAAATAACTATATTGATTGTCATTTGTTGTTGAGTTAGTTAAATCAATTTTATTAGTTATAGCATTATAAAAAAGATTAACCTCTGTCTTTAGGACAACATTTGAATTAGCATAGGTATAGGAGTTATTAATATGATAATTAGATGATTCTTCTGCTAAAAGGTCTCCGTTGCCTACTATATTATGATTAATGTCTATGAACTCCATGTAGAGTTCTTTGAGGCTTGGAGCACGGTACCCTTGTGCTAAACCTAGACGAAACTTATATTGATTAAGATTTATAAGCATATTAAAAGCAGGTATAAATGGTGCTTTATATTTAGTATTATAGATGAATCTAGCTGATGGTCTCAATGTAATAATATTATTTAGGTTATATTCCATTGTAGAAAAAAGAGCATAATCTGATTTTACCTGGCTAGTATTTGAAATCCGGTCTCCTCTTGCAGTCTCTGACTGTGCTTCTATACCAATTTGGTATTCGAGGTTGTTATTATAACCAGTAGACATGATAACTTTTGCTAGCATTAGATTAAAAGAAGAGGTGTCTTGAGAACTGGGATCTTGCACTAATATTGAGGAAAGAGTAGTGAGATCCTTATAAAATGTTTCCTTCTCCCTGACATAACTGTTGTAAGCTAGCAGAATTTTAATTCTTCTCTGATCATTTATTAGATCAATATTAGAACCAATATTTGTCCTGTAGGTGTGATAATATTCATCGAATGCATTCTCAGAATAAGGGCCCCTAGGCAGTCCAAGATTTGTTATCTTTTCACAGAAAGATTCAACATAATTATAGATTTTAAGATTTTTTCTTTGTAGGTTATATTGAATCTTATTTATAAATTGCTCTTTGGGTTTCCATTGTTTGAATCTATTCTCATCAGCTAACTCCTCAGTAGGTATAATCTTGAATTTCTGATTCTCAGACCAGCCATTAAAATAATTTCTTGCAAACTCATAATTTATTGTCTTATGATTCTGATTATTAGAAAGCATAAAGTCAAAATTGTATCTTCCCACTGTCTCATAATATGTATTAAATATTTTTTTAAAACTAGGGTTCTTATTAGTGATAATATTTATTGTGCCTGCTAGAGCATCGGTTCCATATAGTGTAGATAAAGGTCCTTCAATAATCTCTATACGTTCAATATTATTTAAACTAATCTGTGACAAGTCTATATTACCATTTAACCTGCCTATTACTGGGATTTCATCAATTAATATCTTAACATTCTGCCCAGACATGCCTTGTATTGATATGCTAGAACCTAAGACATTATCCTGAGACAATTTAATATTTAATTCTTTATCTAGAACTTGTCCCAGATCTGTAAATAATCCTGAATTTAATTCTTTTCCTGATATAACACGAACCTTATGCACAGCATCTTCAGTAGATTTCTCTGTTAACTGACCCGTTACTACTACTTCTTTTAAATCTCTAAATAGTGTGTCTTGACAATAAGCTTGCTTAAGATAACAACTAAAAATGAATAGCAGTACGTATCTCATAACTTTAATTAATCACTATACGGTCGGAACTCTGGACTCCATCTATATTGATTGAGATGATATAAACCCCTGAATTAAGATTCTCTGTATCTATAGTATGTAATCTCAAACCATTATTTTCTAATCTTGAGTTGTATACTTCATGTCCAGCAACATCATACAGCTTAACCATTGCCTTAGAGCAACTAGATTTTAATTCATAAACTAATGTAAGTTTATCTCCAGTATTCACTGGATTAGGATAAGTCTTCAGTGTAGTTATTTTTTCTGAATATTCAAGATTCGTACTTCCTACTAATTCAGTATTGAATTCAATATTGCCTGTGGAAGTGCCTTCAAAGTTTACAAAGGTTAGTCTCCAGATATTATCTAACTGATCACGAATAAAATAACAACGATCATCTACAATAACATAACTCCCTTGAAATAATTTCCAATCAAAACCAATAGTATTTATCATATTTGAAAAAGTGTGAAGACTATAATTATTATAAGTTAATGGTGAAGAGATATTATCTGCCTGAGCAACTGTCACATCATCATTATGGAAAACACCAGTTACAGAATATGGCATAAATGCTCCTTGAGAGGTAGGATATAAAGTCATGTATTTTGTGAAGGTAATATCCCAGTCTTCTTTATTAGGCTCTCTATCTAAGACCAAGTCGTTATCTAATGAATAATAAACAAAATTCTTATCTGAATAATTTAGAGCTGGAATAATTATATCTATCTCATTATTGCCATCAATATCAGCATATTTAATTTGATATTCACCTGAAATTTTATTTTTTATCCATAGTTTCTTCCAGTTACCATTTATTGTTTTAATTAAAAAAAGAGAGTCCCCTATTAAATGATGTGTTTGTAGATTATATATCCCCCAGCCATAATCAAATCCACCAGTTTGATTTATATCAAATGCTCCATATTGCCAACTAGTATCTGCATTGAACATAAGCTCTGGAAGATTATTTATATCGCTACTATTAATGTTGTTCCATGCACTTGTATCACCTAACTGGTAAGTGTACAACTCAACTCCTTTTCCGTCATTTGTCCTAATAGTTGATGAGAAACTTCCTGTGCTAAATGCTATATCCCAATCTTGATTAGATGTATTCAGCACCTCTCCATTTTGCATGCTATAGAAACTTTGGTTTGTATACCCTGAATTTAAAGAGAGTTGATTACTCTGTGCTATTAATATTTTCCCTAAAAAGATCATTAAGATTAAAGTGGTAATTGTTCTTGTCATTTTTTTGTTTTTAAAAAGTTAGTAAAATTAATATTTTATAGTTATAGACTTGTATGATATTATCAAAATTGTAGCTCTAAGGTAATATAATAATTTCGTGGCGGAGATGGAATAATCCCAGGCCCAGGATAGCCTGTCGCTCTTCTAGTGAAGTAAGAAGCGTTCAATAAATTATTCACCCCAGATTCAATTTTATATTTATTTCCCTGATAAGCCAAACTAAGATCAAATATCTTGTACTCTGGAATTTCTCCGATAACTCCACTTAAATTACCTTCGATTGCATTTGTTGCATCAGTATATTGTTGGCTTAGATAAGTAAATTGAATGTTTGATGTTAAAGCCTTGTATGAAAGATTAAAGCCAGTTTTTAAATTTATTGCTGGAACAAATTCAACCGAATTCCCTTGAATTCCATTTTGCTGGGAATTAATATATTCCGATTTGATAAATGATGTGTTCATATAGTAATTACATTTGAATTCAGTATGATTAATGTCCAATATCTTAATGTCAATTAATGATTCTAAACCTGCAATTCTTGCATCTCCTACATTACCTCTTTCACTTTTAATATTACCATCATTTTGAAGCTTCTGAACAAATCCAATTCTTTGCTCATATAACAAATAAAAAATATTAATGTCATATGAAACTCGGCTCTTAATATTCCCTCTAGCTCCTAAGTCTGCTGTATATCCTTCTTCATCATCTATATCAGGATTAATTATATATGCAGGATTAACAATGCTGATGTCTGAAAAAGTAACAGATCTATAATTCTGAGAGATATTTCCATAACACTCCAACGCCTTATTTTTCTTATAAGAAAACCCTAGTCCTAACAAAATAAAATCTCGACTGTTATTTGTTTTATTATATTCTATTCTATTTGTTATAGGGTTATTTGCTCCATCAACTAATATGAAGACATAATTTCCGTCACTTGTAGTCTCAATTTTTTCATATCTCATTCCTGGTGTAATAGAAAATTTCTGATTAAAATATATAATATTCTCAGCAAAAAAAGCAGCATTCAGATTAGGGTATTTATATGATGATTGATTCTTATAATATGGGAATACATCATAGTAGAAATTAAAATCTGGCCCTATACCATCTGATCCAGGCCCTTGCATACTTGTATTATTTGATTTGTAAAATTTAAAACCTAAGAGATTAGCAGTTCGAATATCTTTTATCTTTCTCCGCAAAAGTATTTTATACTCCATTCCTATATTGTCAAACTCCCCACGTATTAAGTCCCGTTCTATCATAGGATCTTCTTGGGCAACACGATTTGACCTATATCCAAGTGCAAACCTTTCAGCATCCAAGCCAAATACACTAAGGGTATGGTGACTATTTTCTGATTGCTTATAATTTAATTTTAAATTATATAGTAGCCAATTTACTTTAAACCAATTTCTAGATCTATTAGATTGTAATGGATCTGCAAGAAACATTTGGTCATTTAATCCGCCAGCTTGTTGTGCCAAGTAATCTAAAATAGTAAACTCGAATGATGCCAATAGTCTTTTATTTATACTCTTATTAAAATAGATATATCCATTTGTGGATTCAAAATCTGAATTTTCTCTAAACCCATCTCCTTTTTTATAATTTATAAAGGAATAATATGAAATATCTTTATTGGTTCCGTCAATACTAAAAAAATTAGTAAAGAGAGAATTGCTTCCAGCAGTTGATCTAATTGTATATTTATTCCCTTCATTTCTAGAAGGGGCTTTCAAGATAAAATTAATAAGCCCTCCAAATTGAGTTCCATACTGTAATGATGCTGCGCCTCTAACAATTTCAATTCTCTGTAATGCCTCTGCAGGAGGGGTATAATAACTTTCGGGATAACCAAGAACATCTGCACTAATATCATATCCATTCTGCCTAGTATTAAAATTTGATGTTCTATTTGGATCCAAGCCTCTCCCTCCTACATTTAATTGTAAACCAGCGTCATCATTTTGATAAATGTTTAATCCGGCAACATGCCTATATATCTGTCTCGCATTATTTAATGATAGCCCAGCAGAGCTGTTCTCAAGCAATATAACTTCTGTTTTCTTGCCTGCATATATTGATGTCTCTACAATATCATCAAGCTTTCTAAGAGCAAATAGGGCCTTCCTTTTTTCTTTTATTTCAACCTCATTAAGGGCAATTGACAATGGACCTAGCAGAATATCAATAAAAGCAGAGTCTTTTATGCTTATTCGATTTGTATAGGTATTATATTCTTGTGAAAATATAATAAGATCTAAAGTATTAGCTGATGTGTAAAATTTAAAGAGACCAGATTGATTACTTGTAGATAATAGACCTCCTTCTGCATTATATATTTCTGCCCCAATAACTGGAGCATTAGTTAAGCTATCATTTATTTTTCCATGTACAACATAACTCTGTGCATTGGATCTCAACATAAGTAAGGTGAGAAATATAGAAATGAAAAGAATCCTTTTAATATTGACAGACATGTACATAAAACTCTAATGGTTAATCCCCATCAGAATCCTCATAATCAACAGTAATAGTTAAGGAACTTAACATTTGCACTTTTAATAATGGAACCACAGCTTGTAATGCGTCATAAGCGTCCAACATGCTATTATCATTTTGCAAAAGTTGTAACCTAAAATTATTATCCAAAGAACTTATTACCATATCTGCTTGATTTAATGCATTGATTATATCTGCACTCAAATTAGCATCTCCATTTTCTGCAAGAATGTCCTCATACGAGAAGCCTCTTATTCCTGAATTAATTCCCTTGCCAATAAAAAAGTTTTTACATGCATCTAAAGATGCCAAGGTAAGAAGCTTAGATATATCGGCTCTATAATAAGCCTCTACGCCTATCTCATATGTTTCAAATCCATTCCATCTTCCACATGGTATGCCTATCTTATTAGCCCTTAATCCTTTCTCATAATAATAGATGAAATCATTAGTCAAAACATTTAGACTTGAAACCGCAGTATTCCCGTCCGAACCTATAAAATTCTCTTTGTTTGTTTGCCAATATTCAATTACTAAATTAGTGTTATACTGCATTTGAGAAACAACAGCATTTAAATAATTTAGATATTTTATTCCATCAACAGCAGTATAATAATTTAAAATTTGATTAGAGTCTACATCTATTCCATATAACATATAATCTAATGTCGGAAATCCTTGAGCTGACCAACTAGGCCAATTAGCCTGATTTAAATCATATAATTGACTCTCTAGATTATTATTAATCTGTGTTGTATTACAAGGATAAGTATTCATACTTTTTGCATAATCTATCTCTTCAGCTTTTCCAACAGCAAACATTTCTACAGACTGCCATGAAATGTATGTTTGCACATATGCATTTCTTAATTGACTAAGACTCAATGCATTTGGATTATTTTTAAAATCTTGTGTCTTGGCGTTTAAATGTATAAGTTCATCTTTTAAATTCTCATGAGCTGGAATAATAATATTATTTGTTACATTTTCAAGTAATTCACTACGAGATCCCAATATTGGATCTATATCTGGATTATTTGTTGAATTTTGACAAGCTGATAATATTACAATAACACTTAATGTAAATAATGTTGTTTTCTTCATAGTTAATTGGATGTGATTATTAAAAGAGGAAGGAGCTATCCCCTTCCTCTTTTAATAACATTTTATTAATATTATAATCCTGCGGCATTTTGAATAGTATTAGCCATATCTGTTAATTCATTAGCTGTTCTATCCCAAAGTCCATTCCCTGCTTCTAATGTAGCAAGCATATCATTTACTTGTGAATGTGTGAACCAAGCATTCCCATTGCCATCATTAGTAAATTGTAAGCTTAAAATAAATCCATACCCTTCAGAAAGACCATGAAAGTAGTCCGCATTTAGACTTACTACATCCGCAGCAGCACCAGTTAAATAGTCAATTGCTTTTTGAGCAACAACCTTTGAAAGATTAGATTTAATAATTGCAGCCTGTACATCTCTTGCATCATAATCTTGATCAACTATAGCTTGTCTACCTGCTATAAATGCATTAAATACAGCTTCTTTTTCAGCTTCAAAACCTGATTTATTTAAGTACTTCCCTAATAATCCATCACTAGTTAAATCTCCTTCCGCATTTTCTGGACCAAACTTACCATAAACATATCCAAACCCTTCATCCCAGTGATGTTCCATTGAAGTATGTCCTTCTGCTCTGTCACTATTATCAACATTTAATTTAGTTGGGCTTAAATAGCCATTAACTACTTGGTCAAGACAAAGTGCTCCAATCAAACTTTTCGCAACAATTTGATCATACTCCATCCCTTTAGCATTTAATTCACGATTTTCTATCATACCAGCTGATCCAGGTGTAGCCATTGTTGTGCTTCCAACAATTGGAGCAACATTTGCAGCATAATCAGCAAACCAGCCATCGAATAATGCCACAACAGCAGCTGACTCACCAGTTGTCAAAAAGTTCTCTGCTCCTACCGCTGTTTTAGATTTAATTTGTTTTGTGGATGCATTTAAATCTTGATCATTAAAATATCCTCCTGAATTTTCAAACATCCCAACTAGCATAGCCTCAGTTGTAGAAGAACTTCCTAGTGCGCTCATCATTTCTGAAGCCATATCTAATCTAGCTGTTTGTCCTCCATAGCTAACTGTAGACTGACCTTGGAATGAAAAAGTATAATTACTACCTGCACAATTTGCATTCCAATAAGGATTCATAGGATTATTTGGCATTATAATCATTTCTGTAGGCCCTGCTAAAACAACACCCGTAGTATCATCTAGCAATGTTACCGAATGAGAAACCACATCGTATATATATGCCTGTTGACAATCTCCGCAATCATCTGTTAAAGATGTCCCATTTTCTACTCCATTACAATCAAGATTTACAGGATCAGGATTAGGTGTTGGGCTATCTTTTGAACACGAACTTAGTATAATTACTCCTGAGAATAATACACTTTTAAATAAATTTTTTACTTTCATTTTTCTTTTTTTTGGTTTTTTAATTTGGTTTATTATTAAGCGCAAAAATAAAAATATTTTCTTTATTTAGACTTAATTTAAATAATATTTTTATTTAGACTTAATTTAAATAGATGTATTCAAATAACATATATTTGCATCCATTATGAGTATCGATTGGATAAAAGAAGCCTACGAGCTAATAGAAGCAACAATATCATTGTCTTTGTCTTACTTTATAAATACAGAAAAAAGGATACACATACTCTACTTAATAACATCCATGGTCTTGGCCTATTATGTCTATAAAAGGAGTAATATTAAAACATCATTTCTTAAATATTTATTCCCTAAGAAGGTATGGATGAGCCAATCTGCTTTTGTAGACTATTCCCTTTTCTGTTTTAATTCCCTAATTAAAATAGTTTTTATTGGACCATACATTATTGTAGGTTTCTACATAGCATTTTACACTAATGAATTCCTTTTAGAAATATTTGGGTTTCCAAATTATTCACTTGGAGTTACACAGACAATCATACTATATACAATTACTCTTACTATTATAGGCGATTTTCTTACTTATATAATCCACTTACTGATGCATAGAATCCCATTCCTTTGGGCATTCCATAAAATACATCATTCAGCCACCTCATTAAATCCAATTACTCAGTATAGAATCCACCCTATAGAATTAATAATAAATAATATAAGAAGCATTATTGTATTTGGATTAGTTACAGGGATTTTTGACTATTTATCTGCCCATAGTATTGATAAAATTTTGTTTCTAGGGGCAAATGTATTTCATTTTGTATTTCTTTTATTTGGTGCCAACTTAAGACATTCGCATGTTAAATTAAGATATCCCAAATATTTAGAATTCATATTCATAAGCCCCTTTCAACATCAAATACATCATAGTAGCGACCCTCGTCACTTTAATAAAAATATGGGTTCTAAATTAGCTATATGGGATTATCTTTTTGGAACTTTAGTCCTTTCGGCATCTACTTCTAAAGTTAATTTTGGTATTCCTAAAGAAAACCTTAACTATAATTCATTCTTAAGCAATCTGATAAATCCATTTTTAAACCCAATTAATAAGATGTCTAAATATCTTAGATCAATTAGAAAAGACAAAAGATGACAATCTGTTTTAATTTATATTATTCCAATAACTCTTAACATATCATTAACTAAACAATAAAATCATGCGAAAAACTATCCACACAATACTAACTATCATGCTAGGCATATTCTTTATATATAAAGGAATAGATAAAATGCCTATAAAATTAAAAGACATCTCTAAAGAGGAAATTGTTAGCACTATAGTAGAAAAAAATTCCTATGAAGCCCCGGTCGGATATAAAATTACCATGAACACAATGCGACAATCAGGCTTTCTTAGACTAATCTCAATCTTTCAAATTATTGCTGGCATATTAATGATTATCCCAAAAACCAGAATGGCAGGATTGTTATTATTACTACCTATTATTTTTAATATTTTCTTTATGCATGTATTTTTTGATAATAGGATGCACGAAAATATAGAAACAGGAATATTATTAGCGCTTAATGTGGGCTTATGCTCATATTATTATCAAAAAATCACACAAATTATATTTACAGAATAACTCATAGTTCAAATTACACTAAAAAGAGATCTGCTAACCTGAGCAAATCTCTTTTTAATATAAATCTAGATTGTCCATGCAAGATTGCAGGCAATTATTAAGTTAGTAATAGTCTTTCTAACTCTAACTTTATTTCTGTTCAAATTTGAGCTATTTTTTCTAAGTTTGTTAATATGAAGAAGAATCTAAATATATCATTAATCCAATCTGATATTTCTTGGAAAGATATAAATAAAAATCTTTCTCATTTTTCAGCATTAATCTCTCGCATAGAAAAAACAGATGTTATTCTATTACCTGAAATGTTCAATACAGCATTCTGTCCTGCTTCCAATCATTTAGCAGAAACTATGAATGGCCGAACTTTAAACTGGATGAAAGAAGTTGCCCAAAAAAGAGCATGTGCTATTTGTGGGAGTTTAATGATTCAAGAGAATGGGAAAGTGTATAATCGTCTGATATGGATTTCAAGAGATGGAGACATCTCAATTTATAACAAAAGACATTTATTCTCTCTTGCAAAAGAACATAAGAATATTACAAAAGGAGAAGAAAGGTTAATTATTGAAATCGATGGCTGGAGAATTCTGCCACTCATTTGTTACGATCTGCGTTTCCCGGTTTTTTCCAGAAATGATGTAGATTATGATATTTTAATATATCTAGCGAACTGGCCAACTAAGCGAGTTGATGCTTGGGATACACTTCTAAAAGCCCGAGCAATAGAAAATCAGTGCTACACTATTGGATTAAATCGAATAGGGAAAGATGGAGATGGCATCCCATTCAATGGGCACTCTAAAATATTTGGAGCATTTGGAAAAGAGCTGCTTTGTGCCCCAAAAAATGAAGAGAAGGTATTACAAATTGAACTCTCTTGGGACAATCTAATACTCAAAAGAAGACAAATGAATTTTTTACAAGATAGAGATGATTTTATTCTCCAATAATCCACTCTAACTCTAGATCCCAATTAGAACGAATTGTAATCTCAGAAGGATAATTTTCCACTCTTTCTGGCTGTATTCTCATTTCCCAAATCCCAGTATTCCATAGACTATCTTGGTTGCTGTCAGCAATATATTTTAACTGATAATCTCCAGGATTAACTCCCTCAATTAAATATGGTTTTTTACTAAAATAAACTTCTCTTTTCACTTCTTCATTCTGCAATAATTGAAAAATACAAGGTGTTTTTTCATTAGTAATTATTTTTAACCTACCAACAGGTAATGCTTCTTGTATAAAAACAGAATCCATAGAAGAGTCTATGATGCTATCTGATTCTAACGCCACAAGACCTCTAGACATACTATCAATACTAATTATTGGGTCAAAAGCAAACAGTGAAATAAAACTATCAATCTCGGGATTGACTAAACGATTTAAAAAAGCTATTTTTTCTTGCTTATTATAAATAAAGTCAAAATCAGTAAGCGCCACAATCTTATAGTTACTGCTTTTTAAATTAGGAAAATGAAAGATTCCATTTTTATCTGTTTTCCCAATATAATTAGGTGTACCTTTAAAAATAAGGGAGTCATTTAAACCCTCATTAAAAAGCATAATCCAAGCATTATCTAATTGCTGTAATGTATAAGCATCTTGCAAAGTGCCACTAAGAGTAAGGGTGTCAAAAATATCATGTGTTGAAAATTTATACTCTAAGGCATCTAAAATGTTTCCTTCATTATTGTCCTTAATACATGAACTTAAATTAACCTGATAAGTAGTATTTTCATTTAAAGTATCCTCAATAGTTAGCAGAAGTGACTTCCCTTTTATTTGCTTTTTAGGGCTTCTCTTTATAGGAGGAGAAATATAAAAGTATTCCTCCCATCTGTTTAATTGGATATACTCATCAAATTCAAATATAATAGTTCTCTTGATGATATTTCTAGAATCCTCGGTAATTACTGTATTTAAGAGTTTTGGAGCATCCAAATCTTTATCCCCCCCAGTTGGAGCAACCATATTTGCACAACTAATGAGCAGGAAAATTAAAGAAATATTTGCAAGAATTTTCATTAGCACAAATAAACAATAAAATTGTGCAATAAGATAATCAACAAAGATAATGTGCTAATTTATAAATTAACTAATAATAAAAAACCCGTCAGTTGACGGGTTTATATAAATCTATCTAGCAATAATTTACCCACATTTACTATATCCACAACTTACACACTTAAGACATCCTTCCTCATAAATCAAACCTTCATCTCCGCATTCACCACACATATGATCACTAACTTTTGTGCCATCAGCAATGAATGTTTTAAGTGCTCTTACAACACCACTTTTCCATGTGTTGATATTTTTGTCATAAAGGTTCATCTTTCCAATTAAATCAACAACATAATGCAGTGGCATCCCATGTCTTAACACTCCTGATATAAGTTTAGCATAATTCCAGAACTCTTTATCAAATGAACGAGATAAACCCCCCATAGTTACTTTATAGCCATCCTTATCCTCATATTGGAAATCATATTGAGAAGAGCCATCCTCTTTTCTGTTTTTTATAACCCACCCATATTCAACAGCAGGAGGCATATTAAAAACATCTTCTGTCTTACCAGTAAAAATCTCATAAGGTCTCCCATTTAACAACCCTACTACGGCAATCCATTTCTCTTTATTATTCTGAAAACGAACAACTTTCGCATCTAGCCTCTGTGGTCTTGAAGGGGCTTTGGTTTCTTTGAATTCAGCATTATCTAATGTAGGCGCTTTTTTATCATCTGCTGAAACTAACACACCAGATCTTGAGCCATCACGATAAACCGTAATGCCTTTAGTACCTTGTTTCCAAGATTCCAGATAAATATTACTTACCTCATCAAGTGAAACATCATTTGGCAAATTAATTGTAGAGCTAATTGAATGCGTTACATACTTTTGAACTACAGCCTGCATTTCAACTCTTTTTACCCAGTCAATCTCAGGAGCTGTACTGCCAACATAAGGGCTCTTAGTAATGTCTGTTTCACCAGTGATATCCATCCACGTCTTTAGATTGTGGTGATATACAGTAAACTCTTGCCATTTATCTCCAGAATCATCAATGAAATCTACCTTTGCCTCTTTATCCTGCTCATTTAGTTTTCTCCTTCTTTTATAATGAGTCATAAAAACAGGTTCAATTCCTGATGAAGTTTGGGCAAGCATACTTAAAGTGCCTGTTGGGGCAACTGTGCTAATTGAAATGTTTCTTCTTCCAAATTTCATCATTCTTTCATAGACATCAGGGAACTCCTCTCCTAGCATCTGAATAAACTCTGATGTTTTCTCGATTTTTGCATCAAAACCAACGAAACTTCCTCTTGCTAAAGACATGTCAATAGAACTGTCAAATTCAGCTCTACATTTTTCTTTCATTATCTCTTCTACTTTTGCAATGGCTTGATCTGAATCAATAGCCATTCCAAGAGCTGCAACCATGTCTGCAAGCGCAGTAAATCCTAACCCTGTTCTTCTGCCCTCGATGCCTGTTTTTAGTAATAACTCCCAAGTTTCTTTTTCTACAGCCTTGATTTCATCCGGTTCATCATCAGCATCAATTTTTGCTAAAATTCTTCCTATAGCTTCTGTTTCTAAATCCACCAAATCATCCATCAATCTTTGCCCTTCATAGGTCGCTTTATAAAAATCTTCCATTAAGAATTTAGCGTCTTCAGTAAAAGGTTTATCTACAAAATTATAAAGATTCATCGCAATTAATCTACAACTATCTCCCCCCTGCATAGCGATCTCAGAACATGGATTAGTTGATGTGTTCTTATACTTAGGATATACCGAAGAAGTAGAATACCAGTGCTGGCGATCCCAAAAAATCAACCCTGGCTCAGCAGTATTATGTGCGCACTTAATGATAGTATCCCAAAGCTCCCTAGCTTTGACAGTTTTAGTAAATTTAGGATTATCTGATTCAATTGGCCACTTATGAGTATAATCCGAATTTCCCTCAACAGCCTTCATGAAATCATCAGAAAGTCGAATAGATATATTAGCTCCTGTTACTTTCTGTAAATCTTGTTTTATGGTAATAAAATCCTCAACATCAGGGTGAGCGATATCCATAGATAGCATTAAAGCTCCTCTCCTACCATTTTGTGCCACCTCACGAGTCGTATTTGAAAATCGATTCATAAAAGAAACCGCTCCGGAGGTGCTTTTTGCAGCATTAGATACTCTAGCTCCTGCCGGGCGTAGATTGGAGATATCAACTCCAACTCCACATCTTCTTTTAAATAGCTGTGCCAACTGCTGATCAGTATAAAAAACTCCCCCATAAGAATCATGCAATTCAGGCACCACGATACAATTAGAAAGGGAGGCTAGTTGATAATGATTGCCTAATGAACTCATGACGCTCCCTTGCGGGATAATAGATCCAAATTTCTTAAAATAGTTATATATCTTATCCTCAGTTAAATCTTCCCTCTCTTGCCCATATTTAGACAAGAATTTAGCACTACCATTAAGATTGTATTTTAACTTATAGTCTGCTTCAATCCTTCCAAATTCTTTAGCCATTCTCTTATGCATATCATCAGGGGACCGCTCAACAAATTCCCCCACATCATTTTTCATTGCATATTTATTCATCCAAGTAGTTGCAGCTAATTCATCTCCTTTAAAGTAAGAGATAGATTTTTCAAGAACCTGTTCATATGTATATATTTTCTTGCTTTTTGTTTTTTTATGAATTCTTTCTTGCTTTTTTAATGTTGTGGACATACGACTTATTCTTTTGAGCGGTTAATTAATTTAGTAAATTTTTGTGACTACAATTTTAAAAATAAAGTGCTCTGTCCAACTAAATTAAAATACTGGTTCTTAACATTTTTTTCAACAAAAAGTTGAAAAGTAATCTAAGTTACTGATAATTAATTAAGTGTATCTAACTCTTTTTTTAAACTAAAATAATAGTAAGATGTAAAAAATAAATTTTGAGAATTTAAATCTATCAATAATATCGATTTAAACAACAACCTCATTTAAAATACTATCAAATAAGAGCCTTCCATCTTGATTATTTAGTTCGCCATCAGACGCTCTTTCAGGATGAGGCATCATGCCAAACACATTCCTTTCTCTATTGCATACGCCAGCAATATTACTAAGTGAGCCATTAGGGTTAGCTTCATGTGTAATATTACCATATTCATCAGAATATTTAAAAAGTATCTGATCATTATCAATTAATGATTTTAAAGTCGCTTCATCTGCAAAATATCTTCCTTCACCATGAGCTATAGGAATTTTAACTGCTGTTTCACTATATTTATTTGTTACAAGTGTATTCCTATTTATTGCTTGCAAGTAAGTGTTCTTGCAAATAAATCTATGGGATGTGTTATGTAAAAGCGCTCCAGGCAACAACCCGCTTTCAGTTAGTATTTGAAACCCATTGCATATCCCCATTACATACCCACCAGCATTTGCAAAAGCTATTATCTCATGCATAATAGGAGAGAATTTAGCAATAGCTCCAGACCTTAAATAATCCCCATAAGAGAACCCTCCGGGAAGAATAATAAAATCAACCTCTTGCAAATCAGTGTCCTTATGCCAAAGTTTCACTACATCCTGCTGCATGATTGTTTCCAAAACATACACCATGTCCATATCACAATTAGATCCAGGAAATATAACTACACCAAATTTCATAAGCTTAAATTTTTATTAGCGCAAATTTACACATTAAAAACAATCATATATTTATAATAGAAAGAAGAAATTACTAACAAGGAAAATAAGATGTTTGCAATTCTCCTGCTTTTAGTATACACAAAATAATTACTAATAATTATTGCTAGCGGAATTTTTGTAAAATAAAAATACTCCCAGTTCGAATAAGCAGCAATAATTATACTAATAATAAAAAACCAAATGATTGTCATAAATGTTCTCCTTGATCTAATACTTTTTTTATACAGCCACGTAAAAAGTTCAAAGAATGAAAAAACTACTACTAATAGCAATATTATTATCCAAACTATTTTTGATAAATGCGCTCCCTCAATAACTAAAAAAGTAATCTGATTAAAATCAAGAATTTTAGGAAAAATAAAAGGGGAATCTGTTATAAAAAGGAAAACAAAATAAAATAAGTAGGGGGTGACCCCACCTAGTAAGATAATAACAATAATTCGCCAATTAAGGTTATTATAATTAATACCACTAATAACCAGCAGTAGGATTAAGCAGATTAAGTTGGGACAAATAAAGGTTGTGACCCCTAAGATTATTGAAGCATTATAAAACTGGGAGAATGGGAGGTCTTTTTGATAGCTCTCCAGTAAAAAATTAAATAAGAATAGTAAAAGAAAAGACGATATCCAAACCTCAACAGTATTAATAAAGGGGCTGGTAATTAAAATAAATACAAATCCAATTACTAAATTTTCTTTTCGAATAATATTTTTCTCATAAATGATATTATTAAGCCCCATGCTTAGAAAAAAAGGAATAGATATCCCCATTAGTAATACAATCAAGGGGTGCAAATAAGAATGAGTGAATACAGTATCTATTCTAAACTGAATTAATGGCAAAAGACCAAATAGCACACAAAAGATAATAAAAAAAAGTATTATTGAAGGTTTGGGATTTATAAGGTGTTTTAAAAACATTCCAGTTGCTAAAAAATATTTAAATTTGCCACGGTAAATTTAAAACAAAAATTATGAAAGAGGTGTTTTATACAATTGGTGATTTTTTTGGCTTAATTTTCAATGGTGTTGAAGCTCTAGGAAATATGCCAAACTATATTTATATAGGTGTTATTTTTGTCTTTCTAGTAGTATGGACAACTAAGATGCTAAAACATAGAAAGGACAATGAAGAGCATGCCTCCTCATAAATCAAAACCTATATCCTTACGATAATACTTCCCTTCAAAAGAAATTTTTTCTGCGGTTCCATATGATTTTTCTAGTGCACTATTAATTGTTTCGCCAAAAGAAGTTAATGCCAAGACTCTACCTCCATTTGTTTTAATACAACCATCATTCTTTGTGCCTGAATGAAAAATAAGACTAGTATCAATTGATTCAATTCCTGATATTTCTTTCCCGTTTTCATAAGACTGTGGATAACCTCCAGAAACAAGCATCACCGTTGCAGCGAATTCATTAGTAATGTCTAAATCTTTCTCACTAAAAGTCCCGTGATTAATACCCTTAAGAAGATTTAATAAATCAGATGTGATTCTTGGTATCACTACTTCAGTCTCAGGATCACCCATTCTTACATTGTATTCAATAACTTTTGGCTCACCTTTCACATTTATAAGTCCAAAGAATATAAAGCCTTTGTACGTAATATTCTCGCTTTTAAGTCCTTCAATCGTAGGTCTTATAATCTCTCTTTCTACTTTTTCAATATAAAACCTGTCTGCAAAAGGAACTGGAGAGATTGCTCCCATTCCTCCTGTATTTAAACCAGTATCTCCCTCTCCAACCCTTTTGTAGTCTTTAGCTGAAGGTAATATTTTGTATGACTCACCGTCTGTTAATACAAAAACAGAAAGTTCCACGCCATCAAGAAACTCTTCAATTACTACTGTTGAGGATGCCTCTCCAAATTTAGATTTAGTAACCATAGCTTCTAATTCATTTTTGGCATCTTCAATATTTTCAAGAATCAAAACTCCTTTACCAGCAGCAAGTCCATCTGCTTTTAATACATAAGGGGCATGTAGACTATCAATAAAATCATATCCTTCATTTAGATTTTCTTTAGTAAAAGCCTGATACCTTGCAGTAGGTATATCATGCCGCATCATAAATTCTTTTGCAAATTTCTTGCTGCCTTCTAATTGCGCTCCAGCTGCTGATGGCCCAATTAATGAGATACTTCTTAACTTAGAGTCTTGCTGAAAAAAGTCATAAATACCATTGACTAAAGGCTCTTCTGGTCCTACCAAAACTAATTCCACTTCTTCAGCAAGAACAAACTCTTTAATACTTTTAAAATCATTTACATTAATATCCACATTTTCACCTACCTCTCCTGTACCAGCATTCCCAGGAGCAATAAATAATTTATTACAACTACTGCTTTTTGCTATTTTCCAAGCAAATGCATGCTCTCTTCCTCCACTTCCTAATATTAATATATTCATATTTTTTATTCTCGTTGCATAGCACTCAAGATTTCCTCTGTTAATTCCATATTATGAAAAACCTGTTGTACATCATCATTTTCTTCTAACAAATCTAGCAATTTCAACACTTTCTCTGCTTGTTCAGCCGTAATTTTTTTAGAGCTATTTGGAATCCTGTGTAATTCAGAGGTTAGAATCTCTATGTCTAACTCCTCTAATTTAGTTTGCATATTATTAAAATCCGAAAAATCACAGTATACTGTTAAAGCCTCATCATCGGTATCTAATTCTTCTAAGCCAGCATCTATAAGCTCCATCTCTAGATCCTCAATATCTATAGTGACATTCTTATTTTCAATAGTAAAAACCCCCTTTCTATCAAAAATAAACTTTAAGGACCCATTTGTCCCTAATGCACCATCACATTTACTAAAGTATGAACGAACATCTGCAACTGTTCTATTATTATTATTTGTTGCACAATCAACAAATACAGCAATTCCATAAACAGCATAACCTTCTAAAGACATTTCTTCATAATTAGCAGTATCTTTATCACTTGCTTTTTTAATAGCACGCAATACATTATCTTTAGGCATATTTGCCGACTTTGCATTCTGCATCACCTGTCTTAGCCTAGAATTCGTATCAGGATCAGTCCCTCCTTCTTTTACAGCCATTACGATATCTTTCCCAATCCTAGTGAAAATTTTGGCCATTTTTGACCATCTTTTCATTTTTCTAGCTTTTCTAAATTCAAATGCTCTTCCCATAGTTTATATCTTAATCATCTAACTTTAATACCGATAAAAATGCTTCTTGAGGGATTTCAACATTACCTACTTGTCGCATTCTTTTCTTACCCTTCTTTTGTTTTTCTAAAAGTTTTCTTTTTCGTGAAATATCTCCTCCATAACATTTTGCAGTCACATCTTTTCTTAGTGCTTTTACTGTTTCTCTAGAGATAATCTTAGACCCAATTGCTGATTGTATAGCAATATCAAATTGCTGCCTAGGGATAAGTTCTTTTAATTTTTCACATAACTTTTTACCTAAACTATATGAATTAGTTTTATGAACCAGTGCAGATAATGCATCAACTGGATCACCGTTTAATAAGATATCTAACTTAGCCAAAACTGACACTCTATATCCAATTGGAGAGTAATCAAATGAAGCATATCCTTTCGAAATTGATTTTAATTTGTCATAAAAATCAAAAACTATTTCTCCTAGAGGCATCTTAAAACTAAGCTCAACCCTGTCAGTTGTTAAATAAATCTGATTTGTCAACTCTCCTCTTTTTGTAATGCATAGGCTCATTACTGGCCCAATAAAATCAGATTTTGTAATAATCTGAGCGCGAATATAAGGTTCCTCTACACTCTCTAAAATACTTGGATCTGGATAGTCTGAGGGGTTGTGAATTTCTAGTTTTTTTCCAGCTTTTGTATATGCATAATAAGATACGTTAGGAACCGTAGTGATAACTGTCATCTCAAATTCTCTTTCTAATCGCTCTTGGATAATCTCCATATGTAACATGCCTAAGAAGCCACATCTGAACCCAAATCCAAGTGCTACAGATGATTCTGGTTCAAAAGTTAATGATGCATCATTTAGCTGCAGCTTTTCCATGGAATTTCTAAGCTCTTCAAAATCTTCAGTATCGACAGGATAAATACCTGCAAATACCATTGGCTTTACCTCTTCAAATCCTTTTATGGGCTCAATAGCAGGATTATCAACAGTTGTAATTGTATCCCCTACCTTTACCTCTGTTGCTGTTTTAATTCCTGAAATAATATAGCCAACCTCACCTGCTTTTAAAGAATCCTTTGGAAATTGTTTAAGTCTTAATGCTCCAATTTCATCTGCATGATAATTCATGTCAGTTGCCATAAACTTAACGCTTTGCCCTTTTTTAATCTCACCATTTACTACTTTAAAATAAGCCTCTACACCTCTAAAAGTATTGTACACCGAATCAAAGATCATAGCTTGCAAAGGCATATTAGAATCTCCATTTGGATGTGGGATCCTTTCTATAATAGCAGATAAAATATCCTGAATACCTTTGCCAGTTTTAGCACTTGCCGGTATAATATCTTCTTTCTTACACAAAGTCAAATTAGTAATTTGATCCTTTACTAATTCAGGTTCAGCTGAAGGCAAGTCAATTTTATTTAAGATAGGAATAATTTCTAAATCATGTTCCAGTGCTAAATAAAGATTAGAAATAGTCTGTGCCTGAATCCCTTGTGCTGCATCAACGATTAACAATGCTCCTTCACAAGCGGCAATTGATCTTGATACTTCATAAGAAAAATCAACATGCCCAGGAGTATCAATCAAATTTAATATATAATCTTGACCATTATAAGTATATTCCATTTGGATGGCATGACTTTTAATAGTGATTCCTCTTTCTTTTTCAAGATCCATATTATCAAGTACTTGATCCTCCGCCTCTCTTTCTGTAACGGCCCCTGTAAATTCTAATAACCTGTCAGCCAAAGTAGATTTACCATGATCAATATGGGCAATAATACAGAAGTTCCTAATATTTTTCATAAGATACAAAAGTACGTTTTTTCAATTATATCAAGTAATATATGATTAATGGAAATACTTATTATATTTGGAATCTAAAATACAAATTATGAGGCCAGTAAATATTGATAAGAAGAGACATCTAATAAAAGCTATATCTTGGAACTTGTTAGCAATGACTACCACTTATTTAGTTTTAACAATTCTGCCACCTTATTTTGGGCTTCAAGGGATTTCAAAAGAAGGAGCTGGGTTTCTGACTATTGTGGATAGAGTAATTAAATTAATTTTGTATTACGGACATGAAAGAGTTTGGTTTACCTCTAACTGGGGCGTTATTAAACCAAATAAAAATTAAACAAACTGTCTCTACTTTCTAACTATATAATTAATCTGATGTCGTTCAGATTCAGCCATTTTCTCTTCCAATTCTTCATCTATTTCCCACTGGTACTTTATGCGTTTAGGCCCCTCGTCTCTATAAAAGATAGCTACTAAAATGCCAGCCGCAAAACCTGCTAAATGGCCTTCCCATGAGACAGGCGCTTCAGTAGGCAAAATCCCCCAGATCATAGAGCCATATAAAAATATAATGATTAGGCTTATTGCTGCTAATCTTGGATTCTTACGAATAACTCCGCTAATAAATAGGAAAGACGCAAGAGCATAAATTATTCCACTAGCGCCAATATGAAATGATGGTCTTCCAATAATCCAAAGCCAAAATCCTGAGATAAAAAATAACCAAAAAAAGATTTGCGATGCTATTTTCCGATATACAGAAAATAGCAATGCTCCAAGAATTAATATTGGATAGGAATTATTAAATAAGTGTGTAAGATCCTTATGAATAAAAGGAGAGAAAAAAATCCCTTTTAGTCCATTAAATGTTTGAGGAAAGACTCCAAATTTAATCAATGACAGATCAAATTGGGACTCAATCAGTTTCACTAACCACATTAATAAAAGAAATAGGAATGGGATCCGTAATATGCTGAAAATTTCTTTTTTATCTGATTTCTTCATACGCAAGATTAAACGGTAAAAGTAATTAAATTATGCGTATAAATTGTATTTTTACATGGCCATGGAAAATGAAAAAAAATTATTCCTTTTAGATGGGTTCGCTCTTATTTATAGAGCCTATTTTGCATTTGCCAAGAATCCAAGAATAAATTCAAAAGGGCTTGATACTTCTGCAATATTCGGATTTACAAATACACTTAATGAGGTAATCCGCAAAGAAAATCCATCACATATTGCAGTAGTTTTTGATAGAAGTGCTCCAACTAAGCGTCATATTGAATATCCAGAGTACAAAGCTCAAAGAGACGCAATGCCAGATGGCATCAGAGAAGCTCTTCCCTATATAGATAAGTTATTAGAAGCATTCAACATCCCCAAACTTTACAAAGATGGGTTTGAAGCGGATGATGTAATTGGTACATTAGCAAAAAAAGCAGAACAAAAAGGCTATAAAACCTACATGATGACTTCTGATAAAGATTTTGCTCAATTAGTTTCTGAGAATATCTTTATGTATAGGCCAGGAAACAAATGGCAACCTACAACTATTTTGGGGGTACCTGAAGTGCTCGAAAAATTTAATATTACAAGAATTGACCAGGTGATTGATTTCTTAGGCATGATGGGTGATACTGCAGATAATATCCCTGGAATTCCCGGAGTGGGCAAAAAGACAGCTCAGAAATTCCTAAAAAAATATGACACTATGGAGGGTCTGTTTGCAAATTCGAAGGATTTAAAAGGTAAAATGAAGGAAAATATTGAATCTTCAGAAGCAATAGGCTTATTATGTAAGAAGTTAGTAACTATTATTACTGATGTGCCTATAGAGCTTGATGAAAATAATTTAAAATATGAACCCATAAACATAAAAAAGACAACCGAACTTTTTGAGGAATTAGAATTCAGAACACTTTTACAAAGAATAACTCCTAAAAAAGAAACAGCTTCAACTGAAAATTCAAGCCAATCAGCGCAGTTTGAATTATTCTCGCAATCTAATTCAAAAATCAAAACGAACATTAACCTTAGTGAATTTGACTTTATTGAAGACATACAAGAAACTAAAGATATTATCATAGAGATCAGGAATCATAAAGAATTCTCCTTCCAGTTAATTACAGATACTGACAATGCTTTAACTGGTAAAATAACAGGAGTAGCAGTAAGCTATCTTAGAAATAAAAGCTATTACTTTCCCTTTAACGACTCTAATAAAGGGCTGATAAGAAATCTTCTTAAGGATGAAACACTTAAACTAATTGGCTTTGATGTAAAATCTGCAATCAAAATTCTTAACAGACATGATATTGAAATAAAAGGAAAACTATTCGATGTACAGATTGCTCATTACCTATTACATCCTGATACGAGAAATTCATTAGATATAATTTCAGAAAATTATTTGGGAACTATCTTAACAGAAAAAAGCAGCATCTTAGGCAAGGGCAAGACAAAGCTTCTGTTTTCCGAACTAAAAGCAGATTTGATAACTAATTATGCTTGCGAAAGATCTCTTTCCATTTTTAATCTTTTTGAAATCCTTGAAAAAGAAATGATAGAAAGCAAAGTTATTGATTTATTTGAAAAAATGGAACTGCCATTATCAAAAGTTCTTGCAAGAATGGAACTTGAAGGAATAGCACTCGACGTAAAGATGTTAAATAACCTTAGTGTGGAACTTACAAAAAAACTAGAAATAATTACCTCTACAATTCACAATCTAGCTGGTACAAAATTCAATATCGCTTCTCCTAAGCAAATGGGAGAGCTGCTTTTTGAAAAAATGGAACTCAATAAGAAACCTAAAAAAACAAAATCAGGGCAATACGCGACATCAGAAGAAGAACTTCTAAAATTAAAAGGCAAACATCCTATAATTGAAGAAATCTTAACTTTCAGGGGAATAAAAAAATTGCTTTCTACTTATGTAGATGCATTACCTAATTTAGTTAATACTGAAACGCATAGAATTCACACTACATTTAATCAATCTGTTGCCTCTACAGGTCGTCTGTCGTCAGTCAATCCTAATATCCAAAACATTCCTATTAGAACAGAAATAGGCATGAAAGTACGTGAAGCCTTTGTTCCCAGAAATAATACCTTTACTCTAATGTCAGCCGATTATTCCCAAATTGAACTTAGAATAATGGCGTCTTTAAGTAAAGATGAAGGAATGCTTACAGCTTTTAATAATGGAATTGATATACATTCAGCTACTGCAGCCAAAGTTTATAACGTGCCAGTAGAGAGAGTTGATAGGATTATGCGTTCAAATGCAAAATCTGTAAACTTTGGAATTATCTATGGAATTTCCGCATTTGGCTTGTCTCAAAATATTGGAGTTAGCCGAAAGGAAGCGAAGGAAATCATTAACAATTATTTTGAGCAGTTCCCTAAAGTTAGAGAATATATGCAGTGGTCCATTGATCAAGCTAGAGATAAGGAATATGTAGAAACTATTATGGGAAGAAGAAGGTATCTGAAAAATATTAATGCCAAAAATGGTATGATAAGAGCAATGGCCGAAAGAAATGCTATAAATGCACCAATACAGGGATCTGCAGCTGATATTATAAAAATAGCAATGATTGAAGTTGATAAAGAGATAGTCAAAAGAAATATGAGATCAAGAATGTTATTACAAGTACATGATGAATTGATTTTTGATATGCACCAATCTGAAGCAGACATATTAAAGTCTCTTGTAAAAGAGAAAATGGAACAAGCTGTTAGTTTGCAAGTTCCATTAATTGTCGATATCGGTGAAGGAGATAATTGGCTAAAAGCTCACTAATTCTGCTTTCTAATAAATAGCAAGTATAAAACTATAAAGGCAATAACTCCTATAAAGGCAGGACCAGCATCTTGAATGTTCCCAACTGGGTCCCATCCCAGTATTTTCTCATCAATTAATAATTGCACAATAACTCCTAAACATAGAAACTGAATCCCTATAGATATTGCTGAGACTAATAACTTTTTAAGATCTGAGAATATATTATCCATTTTATTTTATTTTATTATATATGTTGGTAAATATATAAAATAAAACAGCCCTACAATTTGTAGGGCTATTTTATTATAATACATCTAGTATTATTTTACTTAGCCGTTAATAGGTTCCATAAAACACATAGACCAACTAATCCTGCAAATCCTGCTCCTCCAAGACCGTTGATAACTGCCATTACATTGTCAATAACAGAAATTCCCATCATAGCCCCTCCTCCGAAAAGGATCTCTGTTGCTACTCCAAGACCTAAAACTGTCATGATTAAACCTGATAGCCCCTTAAAGAAGCCGTTCATGTACTTAAATACTCCGTCCATAATTT
>MDSV01249245.1_pt1 | contig 41810 bp, 42 predicted proteins | sample 810851 | NCBI WGS metagenome assembly MDSV01 (sample SAMN05326640, study PRJNA326480) | marine metagenome | isolation source: seawater | place: Atlantic Ocean: North East | collected 2012 | reverse complement strand
TACATAAATAGGAGAAAAAATGAAAGACTATATATTTACATCAGAATCAGTTTCAGAGGGACATCCAGATAAAGTATGTGATCAAGTATCTGACGCTGTTCTAGATGCATATTTAAAAGAAGATCCAGAAAGTCGTGTTGCTTGCGAAACATTAGTAAAAAATAATTTAGTTGTTATTGCTGGAGAAATTACATCAAAAAGTAATCCTGACTTAGAAAATGTTGTAAGGAATGTAATAAATGATATTGGTTACAATGACGATATTCTAGGATTCAATGGGAATACTTGTAAATTTGAAAATCATATTACAAAACAATCTGCTGATATTGCTCAAGGTGTCAATGAAGGTGAAGGTGAAGACTTAAATCAGGGTGCAGGAGATCAAGGATTGATGTTTGGTTATGCATGCAAGGAAACAAAATCTTTAATGCCAGCTCCAATTGATCTTTCTCATAAATTAGTAAAAAAACAATCCGAAGTAAGAAAAAGTGGCTTACTTCCATGGCTGAGGCCTGATGCAAAAAGTCAAGTTAGTGTTGAGTATGGTGATAATGGAAAAACAATTAAAGGACTTTCTGCTATAGTACTATCTACTCAACATGATGAAGGTGTATCTCATAAAGAAATTTATGATGAGGTATTTAAGCACATCATTTCACCTATAGTTCCTAGTAATTGGATTACATCTGAAACAAAAATCTTTATTAACCCTACTGGAAATTTTGTTATTGGTGGTCCTGTTGGTGACTGCGGACTTACTGGAAGAAAAATTATAGTAGATACATATGGTGGAATGGCAAAACATGGTGGTGGTGCTTTTTCGGGAAAAGATCCATCTAAAGTAGATAGATCTGCCGCTTATGCATCACGATACGTTGCTAAAAATATAGTTGCAGCAGGACTAGCTGACTATTGTGAAATTCAAGTTTCATATGCTATAGGAGTAGCTGAACCAACATCAATAAGCTTAGATACTTTTGGAACAGGAAAGATTTCAGAAAGAGAACTTACATCGTTGGTAGAAAAGCATTTTGATTTAAGACCTAAAAGTCTCATAAATGCATTAAATCTAAAAAGACCAATTTATAGAGATACAGCAGCATATGGACATTTCGGTAGAAATGGAGATAATTTTACTTGGGAAAAAACAGATTTATCTGATATATTAAAGTCCAGTTAATGATAGTTAAATAGGGGAAAAATAATGAGATTGGTAGAATTAAAAGGTAATAGTAATACTATAGAAAAAAAAGTAACAAAAAATGATGGTCAAAGTATGAATAACGTAGTAGAAATTTTACCTAACAAAGTTAAAGATATGAGTCTTTCTAAATTAGGTAGATACCAAATTGGTATATCTGAAAAAGAAATGCCAGGATTAATGTCTTTAAGAAAACAGTATTCAGACAAAAAGCCTTTAGCGGGATTTAGACTAACTGGATCTTTACATATGACCACAGAAACTGCTATTCTAATTGAAACATTAAAAGATCTTGGTGCTGATGTAAGATGGGCAAGTTGTAATATTTTTTCAACACAAGATGAAGCGGCAGCTGCAATTGCAGAAACTGGTACTCCGGTGTATGCATGGAAAGGTGAAACTTTAGAAGAATATTGGGATTGTACATTACAAGCTCTTACATTTGACGGTAATTTAGGTCCAAACTTAATCGTAGATGATGGTGGAGATGCAACGCTTCTTATTCACAAGGGATATGAGTTAGAGAATTATTTTAATGAAAATGGTAATTATCCTGAAATAACTACAACAAATCCTGAAGAATTAGTAGTTGAAAATCTTATTAGAAAAGTACATAAACTGAATGGAAATCATTGGCATAGTATTGTTCCCGATATTATTGGTGTTTCAGAAGAAACAACCACTGGTGTTGCACGCTTAGTACAAATGGAGCAAGAAGAAAAACTTCTTTTTTCTGCTTTTAATGTTAATGATTCAGCAACTAAATCAAAATTTGACAATCTTTATGGTTGTCGAGAATCATTAGCAGATGGTATTAAACGCTCTACTGAAGTTATGTTAGCTGGTAAAACTGTTGTAGTATGTGGCTATGGAGATGTTGGTAAAGGTTGTGCTCAATCTATGAAATCATACGGATGTAAAGTAATTGTCACTGAAATAGACCCAATATGTGCATTACAGGCAGCGATGGAAGGTTTCGAAGTCCGAACATTGAAAAGTGTACTTCACAAAGGTCATCTTTTTGTAACAACTACAGGAAATAAAGACATCATCACCCTTGAAGACATGAGACTAATGAGAGATCAAGCTATAGTTTGTAATATTGGCCATTTTGATAATGAAATACAAGTTGATGCTTTAAATGAATCAGATGCAAAGAGAGAACAAATTAAACCTCAATATGATCGATATACTTTTCCTGATGGTAATGAAATATTTCTTTTAGCAGAAGGAAGATTAGTTAATCTAGGATGTGCTACTGGACATGCAAGTTTTGTTATGTCAACATCATTTGCAAACCAGGTATTGGCACAGCTATTCTTAGCTAAAGAGAAACCTGAAGTTGGACTATATAATCTTCCCAAAGAATTAGATGAAGAAGTTGCGAGACTGCATTTGAAACATCTTGATGCGGACTTAACAGTCTTAACGAATGATCAGGCAGACTACATTGGTGTCAAAGTTGAAGGACCATTTAAGAAAGATGAATATCGATATTAAAGATATTATAAATGAACACATTCTTACTGCTAACAATCTTCTTGATGATAGCGATCTTATTAAAGAGATTTGTTCTCTATCTTTAAAAACAATTCAAAAAGGAAATACTATTTTATTATGCGGTAATGGTGGTAGTGCCAGCGACAGTATTCATATATCATCTGAACTAGTTGGAAAATTTGAAAAAGAACGAAAAGCTCTTCCTTCAATATCTTTATCATCTAACCCTTCTAACTTAGCTGCAATTGCTAATGATTTTGGATTTGAGAATATTTTTTCAAGACAAATTGAAGCTATTGGAAAAAAGGGTGACTTATTAATTGCAATCTCAACATCAGGAAATAGCAAAAATATAATCAATGCGATTGATTGTGCAATATTAAGGGAATTGAATGTTGTAGCATTCACCGGTCGAGATGGTGGGCAAATTAATCAAATGGATTGTATCAAACTTAAAATACCTAATGATAATGTCGCGAGAATACAGGAGATGCATATTCTCATAGGACATATTATTTCAAAGTATATTGAAGAAAATATCTAGTCTATATAGAAAAACCAGATTTCTTGGCATCCTCATAAAACATTTTTACAGTTTCTAAAGAGAACTCATCTAAATCTTTTCCAAAATCTTTATGATAGGCATTAATGAGCGAGAAAGGAACGGTAATTATGTCGGTATTGGTTCTTGAAGCTTCAACAATATTAAAAATTTCGCGAGTACTTGCCCATAGAGTTTCTACTAAAGGATGTTCTTTTGTTAATTCAGCTGCGAATTGCATTGTTGGTTCTGGATCTTGTCCAACATTTGCTATCCTACCAGCAAAAATTGATATAATAGAGCTAACATTAGGATTTAATGCACCATAAACTTTTTCAATATGTTCGTGAGTAAATAGAGCTGTGGCATTCACTTTAACACCTTCATTACTAAGCTTATGTATCAGATCATATGTTGGCTCAGATTTAGTATTAGTTACGGGAATTTTTACCCAAACATTATCACCCAAATCTCTTAAAATTAATGCCTGCCTGTACATTTCATCCAAATTATCAGAAAAAACCTCAAATGATATTGACTTTTCTTTAACATGCGACAAGACTTCTTTAGCGAAGGCTAAGTAGTCTGTGATTCCAAGTCTAGCCATAAGTGTTGGGTTTGTTGTAAAACCGTCAATGAAGTTATCTTTAGACATTTTTATTATTTCATTAATATCTGCCCCATCTGCATAAATTTTAATTCCTAAATCATTCATTTTACTGACTCCCATTTCATTTCATTAACTAATAATAGTGGATGTGCAACCAATAAATGCCAGACTACAGCTTGAAAAGCTTCAGTGTGAGGTGTAATATTTGCTTCATTTACCGTAGGAACTACAATACATTCATTAGCTACTTGCGCAGTATATCCTCCATCACGACCTACAACACCACAAATTTTGGATCCAATCTCTTTAGCGAGTTTAAGTGATTGGAGAATATTAACACTAATATTCTTTTCTAGATTTCCTCCCCCCACAGAGAACACAAATAGCATATCTTTTTTACTTAATCGAGAACCTTTTAACCAATTAACATAACATGTGTCCCAACCATCATCATTTACTCTTGCTGTAAGCTCAGACACATTATCAGTTGGTGCATAGCTTTCAATTCCACATATTTTACGGAAATCATTGACAGCATGTCCTGCATGCCCAGCCCCTCCACCAACACCTAAAAAGAAAATTCGGCCCTGATCTTGCCTAACAGAATTAATTATTTCAGCCATTTTTTCAATTTTATTAGGATCTATTGAATTACAAATTTCTATACATTCTTCTAAGTATGTCTTTGAAAAGTTCATTTTACTCCAGTTTATAATTTTTAATACAGAATGTTACTATTTTTTATTTTAATAAGTAAATTTAATTTTAACTATTTACCTGAGCCCTTAAAAACTACAATAATTGTTTTAAAAAAAATCTTGGTGTCTAGCCATAAAGACCAATTATCTATATACTCTAAATCTAAATTTACCCACTCATCAAAGCTTGCTATATCATTTCTTCCTCTTATTTGCCAAAGACAAGAAATCCCTGGAACTACACTTAGTTTCCTGTAGTGCCAATCTTTATAATTGGGAAATTCATTAAAACCAGCAGGTCTCGGTCCAATAAAACTCATATCTCCTTTTAAAACAGAGAAAATTTGTGGCAACTCATCTAAACTAAACTTTCTTAATACATGACCAATATTAGTTATTCTAGGATCATTTTCCATCTTAAAAACTGGGCCATCCATTTCATTTGATGCTTCTAATTTTTCTTTTTCAAGATCAGCAAATCTATGCATGGTTCTGAATTTATAACCTATGAATCTTTTTCCTTGAATACCATGAACATTCCAGGCGTAGAAGATTGGAAGACCGTTAAATAATCCAACTAAAAGAGCTATTAGTATAAATATAGGCCCTAAAAAAATCAATAAAGCGAGTGAGAATACAATATCGAGAAATCTTTTGACTCCATAATAAAGAAATCTATTTGTTATTTTATTTTTCTCAATCATATCTTACTAATAATGATATTTTTAATATCATTTAGGCTATTAACTTTAAGTGGGTAGTTTAGTTCTTTATTATGACTACGTGAAACTAAAATAAAAGAAACATTGGCATTGTTGGCACAATCTCTATCTGCAACAGAGTCACCAACAAAAAAACTTTTAGAAAAATCAATTTTCCATTTCTCTTTTGCATCTAACAACATCCTTGGAGAAGGTTTTTTACTTCCATTCTTAGACACTTTGCTATCAAATGAATAATATATTTCGTCAATATGTAATTTTTTATTTATTGCTATATCTATTTTATTTAGCTCTTTTATAGACATTTTTTTTCTTGATATATCTGGTTGATTTGATACAATAAAAATTAAATATTTATTTTCTATTAAGAAGTCAACACATGTCTTTATGTCATCGTAAAAATCAAATTCATTAAATGTTCTAGGAGAAAAAAACCCCCCATCTCTTAATACGAGCTTATTGATGACTCCATCTCTATCAAAAAAAATTGCTTTATTATTATACATCTACTGGTTGATTTTTTTTACTAGAGGTATATATAGCATCTACGACTATGTTGGCTTGATAGCCGTTATCAAATTGTTCTTTTTTAAGAATTAATTCTTTAAAAAATTTCCATTCTTTCTTCCAAGAGTTATCATTTTCAGAAAAAGAAAAATTTTGTATTTCTGGTATTCCACCTTTCAAATTTCTAATACCCAAAGTAAGTTTTTCTTCTCCATAAGAACCTCCTAGTCCATTAATGCTTAGGAAGCCATTAGAGCCATAGATATTAAATTCAAACTTATTTTTCCAATATATCCATCCTACAGAAAATAATAAGTTACTATTATCTTCATATAGTAACATAAAAGATGCAGAATCTTCTACTTTGGATTTCCAAGCTAATTTTCCTGTAGTTCCAAATACCTTATTAGGCATTCCTTTAAATAAAAGGGCTAAATCAATCAAATGTACTCCCTGATCTAACAATTCTCCACCTCCACTTAAAGCTGGATTCATTCTCCACTCTTCCTCCATTCCCGGCCTACCTCCGTGACCATAGTGGCCATGTATATGCAAAACATTTCCTATCTTATTACTATCAATCAAGTCTTTTGCTTTTAAGATAGAGGGATGAAACCGATGATTGAATCCAGTATATAATATCTTATTATTTTTCTTTGCACACTCTGTAATTTCTTTACTTTCAACGACATTTTTCCCTAGTGGTTTTTCAGATAGTACATGTTTCTTGCTATTTAATGCTTTAATAGCAATTTCTTTAATCAAGTAGTTTGGTGTGGAAATAATAATAATATCAATATCTTTATTATTGATAATATCGTTATAGTTATTCGTAAAATTTGCATTTACTTTCTTAGCCAAATTCTTGGCTTGATTATTGTTGGTGTCACATACAATATGGATATTCTCTGATGGAATACTTAAGGCTCTTTTTTCTCCAATTAAACCACAACCAATAATAGCAACATTCATCATATTAAGATTTGTTTGTAAAAAATTTTTCGTCAATTCTACGTAAGGTTGCAAAATCATTATCAGATTTAAGCTTTTCTTGAAAAAAATCCTCTTTCCAAGGATCCCAAGGAGCTGATATAAATTTCCCATTAATACCATTGGAGCTATCAGAAAGTAAGAATACAGTTAAGTCAGCTGCTTTCTCTGGAGGAATTCCGCCTTCTTTCATCTGTTTTTTAGTATTATCGTAAAAATTAGATCCTACTACACTAGAGCCAGTGCTTATAGTTTGATCGTGCAATCTAGTAATAACAAAACCTGGAGCTATAGAATTAATATCAAATTTATTATCTTTAAGCTCTATTGAAAAATTCTCAGTAAACCTAACAATTGCAGCCTTACTTGAAGCGTATGCAGAATAGTTAGGAAAAGGAGAAGCTGCTCCTCCTCCAGAAAAATTTACTATTTTTTTATTGCTTTTAGATTTTAGTAGTGGTGCTATAGCACTGCACATATATACTGTACCAAGCAAATTTATATTAATAGCTTTAGTAAAATCTTCCATATTTACGTTTGTTGTTTTTCCTATCGGGCCATAAATCCCAGCGCAATTAACTATTCCATCAATATCTAAATTTTTATCTTTAATCCATTCAGCAAAAACATTTACAGCTTTTAAATCGCTAACATCTAATGAATATGCTAAATGATTCTTGTCAGATATAGAACATATCTTTTTTAAAGAGCTATTCAAATCATTTTGGTTACGAGCTACAATAATTACTTCAGCTCCTTGCATGGCGCATGCCTTCGCAACTGCAAAACCAATTCCTAGACTACCACCTGTAACTATTATTTTTTTTGATTTTAATTCATTCATTATTACCTCCTAATGAATAATAAGTTATTTTATTTTCTTTAATTATTTTTCCATCAAGAAAATTTTTAGTATCAAATATAATTGGTGTTTTCATTTTTTCTTTAATTATATCCCAATCTAAATGTTTAAACTCTTCCCATTCAGTAAGTAAAATAAGAAGATCTACATCAGATGAAACATCGTCAACGTCTTTTGCAATTATAAACTTTGGTTCAGAATTTAATTCTGTATAATCAGCCTTAGGATCAAAAACCTTAACACTTATTTTTTCTTTCATAAGTAGATTAACTATTTCTAATGGCAAACTACGTCTTAATGTGCTTGTACCTGGTTTGTAAGTCAAGCCAAGTATACCAACAGTTTTTTCTTTTTCATTGCGAAGAAGTTTAACAATTTTTTTAGTAATAATAGTCTTTCTTTCAAGATTTGCTTTATGGATATGGCCAAATAAATTAGCATGACCTGATTTTTTTGTATTAAAATCATCTAACACTTTTAAATCTCGACCTAATGTACCTCCAGAAAACCCAATACCTGGAGATAGGTATGCTTTTTTACCTATTCTTATATCTGATTTCATCCCATTTACAACATCATTGATATTTGCGCCAGATTCTTCACAAATATCAGAGAGGTTGTTAGCAAAAACAACACTAAGCGCTAGAAAAGAGTTTATTCCATGCTTTACTACCTCTGAACTTTCAATATTCATTGTTAATATATTATCCGTTATACTTTCTAAAAAAGACAAGCATCTTCTTTCAGTTTCTTTATTTGAAGTACCAAGTATTATTCTTCCAGGATTAAGATAGCATTCTATAGCTTCTCCTAATCTTAAATTTTCAGGAGAGTAAGCAAGATTGAGAGTATTATTTTTTTTAATTAATATTTTTTCAAGATTTGAGCAATAACCGACTGGCGATTGTGAGCTAACAATAAGTATGGAGTTATCCTTCATAATGCTTGCTACATCATCAACTGATTTCTCTAATATTGTTACATCGCAAGAATCATTATTATCTACCGGTGTATCATATGACAGTAAAATGAAATCACAATCATTGAGTGCTTCTATATTATTAGAAAAATTTAAAGTATTATTTTTTAGCCCATAATTGATAGTTTTATTGAGATTAGGTTCAAAAACTGGTGAAATGCCATTTAATAAATCATCTACTCGGCTTTTTTCGTAGTCGAAACCTACAACTTCATATCCTAACTTTGACCAAGAAGCACAAAGAACACTACCTAAATGCCAAAGCCCTATAACTCCAACCTTTTTCATCTATGATTAGAGATAATTTTGGATCCATCTAGATCAAATGAATAATTTAATTCTTTCAGTCCCTTAGATGCCATGGCACTTCTTAATAACTGGTGATTTTTATTACAGTAAAAAGTAAAAAATCCGCCGCCGCCAGCGCCAGATATTTTTCCTCCTATTGCACCATTATTCAAAGCAGTATCATAAATAGAGTCAATTCTATCATTTGTTACACCAGAAGATAGCTTTTTTTTCATCTCCCAATGATCTCTAAACATAGAGCCTAACTCATCTAAGTGACCAGATTGAATAATGTCTAAAATTGTATATCCAGATTCTTTAATATAATGCAGAGAATTAAGCACTTCTGCGTTATTTTTCTTTGTTGAACTATCTTGTTCGTTTAAAATTTTATTATTTTTTCTTTGTTGTCCAGTATAAAAGATTAGAAGATTTCTGTTCAAATCATTCATAATTGATTTTTCTAAAATAATTTTTGTAGGAGTGACTATACCCTTTTTATCGATATCAAGCCTCACGAATCCACCGAGTGCTGCCAAATACTGGTCTTGCTTACCCATTGGTTTTTTTAAAATATCCATTTCAATGGTACATGCTTCATCAGCTAAAAATTCTAAGCTCTTGTACTTACCTTGCGATGAATACAAAGCGTTTAATAAGCCGACTGTGTAGGTACTAGAACTTCCTAAGCCAGATCCTGCTGGAATATCTGACAAAGATGCAATTTCAATCTTTGAATGAATACCTACTCTTTGAAAACATGCCTTGGCTATATCATGATCTAATTCATCAACAGATTCTACAATTTCAGATTTACTATATTTTAATCGAATTAAATCATCAGCCGATGGACGATTTAAACAAACATACATATACTTCGATAGACAAAAACTAAAAATAAATCCGCCGTGATTTTCGTAATAGCTAGGCAAATCAGTTCCGCCTCCGCCTAAAGTAATTCTAAATGGTGTTCTTGAAACAATCATACAATCAAATTACATGTTCTTTTATATAATCTATAGATTTTTTTAGTCCATTACTTAAGCTTACTTTAGGGGACCAGCCAATTTTTTGAGCTTTATCAATATTAGCTAAATTTTCTTGAGCCTCAAAATCAAAATTTTGACCAAATATTGGTTTAATATCCAAATTTAGTATGTCTGTTATATTTTTATAAATTGATTTAATAGAATAGTTTTTTCCAGAACCTATGTTAAAAATATCATTATTTGTGTCTGCATTTTCAATGCACATTAAATGAAATCTATTGACGTCATCAACATAGATAAAATCTCTTTTTTTAGATCCATCTCCAAAAATAGTTGGGCGCTTATTATTTAAAAGATTTATTATAAATGCACTAAAAACTGGCGGTATAGTTCTTCTGTAGTCTTGTCTAGGTCCATAAACATTAAAATATCTTAACCCAGTGGTTATCAAACCTTTTGTTTTAAAATAATCTTTAGCAATCAAATTTGTTGTGATTTTTGATATAGCATATATACTCTCTGGAGCAATATCAGATTCTTTGCTTGGCAATACTTTTGACCCCTCATAAACAGCTGAAGATTCAGCATAAATAACTTTTTTAACATTATTTTTTAATGCTGCATCAAAAATATTAATTGTTCCGTTTACATTAATATCAAATGTTTCAAGCGGATTTTCTTGACAGTCAGTAATACAGTTTTTAGCAGCTAAATGAAATACATAATCTACTTTCTCAAATAATTGAGAAATATTTTTATCTCTAATATCTATTTTATGAAATATAACTCCTTTTGGGATTTGATCTTTAACACCATATGATAAATTATCAATGCCTATAACAGTAAAATTTCTCTTTAATAAAGAATGAGCAAGATTACTTCCAATGAATCCAGCTACTCCGGTAATTAAAATTTTCATTTTATAATATTTCTCATAACTTTATTTTGAAACATACTATATTTTTTTTTAAAAAACATGTGTGATTTATAGACCTGTTCCAAAGATAATTTTTTCTTTGATTTCTTTTGCTATAGATAGAGAGGAAGTTAAACCCGGTGATTCAATTCCTACTAAATTAATAATATTATTATTTCCATAATCAATGATAAAATCTTGAAAGGAGCCATCTTTACAACTTATCTTTGGCCTAATTCCTGAAAAATCAATGTTTAAATCTTCAAAATCTATATCTACATATTTCTTAATATTATCATAAAAATCTTTTTTATGATAATCATTGTTTGCGTAATCAATTTCAGAAACTGGATACGCATTTGGACCAAAACCTATATTACCTTCTAAATCTAATACTGCATGTATTCCAAGAGAAAAGTCTGTAGGAAGGGGATAAATCAAATGAGAAAAAATATTTTTACATTTACTTGCTGTGTAATAATCTCCCTTATAATACATTAACTTATATTTATCCTTATTAATCATATTACCAATTTTATCAGACCACAATCCCGCGGCATTAATAAGCGTATTACATGTTATTTTTTCATCATTATTAAAGAAGGTTGATATAGTATTATTACTAATATCAATATTTTTAACTTCATATTGGTATAAAAAATCGACACCTTTTTTTGAACTTAAATATTCGAGCTTTCCCATAAACTGATGTGCATCAAAAACACCGGTAGAAGGTATAAACAAACCATACTTAGCTTTTAAATTAGGTTCTAACTTCAATAAATCATTTTTATTATAAATTTTGAGATTTGTTAAACCATTTTTTTCGCCATTTTCTTTTAACATCTCTATTTTTTTTAGTTCTTTATCATTTTGAGCAATTATAATTTTTCCCGTATTTTTATAGCTAATTCCATGTTGTTCACAAAAATCATATATCATTTTATTTCCTCTAACACAATGAATTGCTTTTTTTGAATTCTGAGGGTAGTAGATACCTGAATGAATAACCTGGCTATTTCTAGAGGATATGTGATGCCCAAAAGACTTTTCTTTGTCTATTACTATAATTTTTTTTTCAGTATGGCTAAGTTCATAAGCAATTGAAAGCCCAATTACTCCAGATCCAATTATAACTATATCATAATTCATGCTAAAATATAATAGTTTAATTCGTTTTATCTTGTTAGATTTTTTTTCTATAATTCATAATAAAAAAAATTAAGAGGAAATGATGAAGATTAAAGAAAAGATTGGAGTAATTGGTGCAGGATTTGTTGGTAGTTCTGTAAAATTCGGTTTTTCTCCACAAACAAACTGTGATGCAGAAGTGCTAGTAAATGATAAAAAAGAAGAACTATCAACCCATTCGCTTATAGAAATTATAGAAAAATGTTCAATTATATTTATATCAGTGCCAACACCATCTAATCCTGACGGGAGTGTAAATACAGATATTATTAATAATCTGTTTGAAGACATATTGGAAATTGAGGGTCACGAAAAACCTATCTTTTTATTAAGATCAACTGTTGTTCCTGGAACCTGCTTAAGTTTTGCAGAAAAATTTCCTGCTCTCAAACTAGTATTTAATCCTGAATTTTTAACAGAGAGAAGTGCAAAACTAGATTTTATTAATCAATCTAGGTATATATTAGGTTCCAATCATGACGAGTATATCGAACCGGTTGCTAATCTCTATAAACAAAGATTTGGTTCAACAATATCCATTATTAGAACGAATTTTGAAACTGCTGAACTTATTAAATATATGAATAATTGTTTCTTTGCTACAAAAGTATCATTCCTCAATGAAATGTATATGATTGCAGAAAAATCTGGTGCTGATTGGGATATGGCTGTAGAAGGTTTTGTTCGTGATGGAAGAATTGGTCATAGCCATTTAGCTGTACCAGGGCCAGATGGGAAATTTGGATTTGGTGGAAGTTGCTTTCCTAAAGATATGAGGGCAATTATTGCATATGCTAAATCAAATGGAATCGATCTTAATACATTGTCAGGGGCTTGGGAAACAAATCTTGAAGTTAGACCTGATAAAGACTGGGAAGAACTCAAAGGACGATCTGTAGTTTAATTTATTGACTACAATATTCTTTTATCAAATTAATAACTATGTCTAATTCTGCATTGCTAATATTAGGATATAATGGCAATCTAATTAGCACATTAGTAAAGAAATCAGCATTTTTGCAGTAATCAACCTTTTCTTTATTAATTTCCTTGTAATAGGGTGCGATATGTAAGGATTGATAATGTGTAACTACCTGAACATTATTCGCAGCCATAAAATTGATAAACTTATCTTTCTCTTTTTCTGAACAAAAAGCTAGATAGAAAATATGTCCATTATGACCTACTATATTTTCATATTCATTTATATTAAAAATATTATTACTAATTTTGGAAATATGTTTATAGTAATAATTCCAAGCATTTAGTCTATGTTTATAGATTATATCTAAATCTTGTAGCTGGCCGTAAAGTACAGCTGCTAATAAATCAGATGGTAAATAAGATGACCCCTTATCTATCCATTTATATTTATCAACCTTACCTTTTATAAAAGCTTTTCGATTAGTACCTTTTTCTCTAATAATCTCTGATCTATCAATATATTTTTCATTATTTATTGCTAATAATCCACCCTCACCACAAGAGATATTTTTTGTACCGTGGAAAGAAAAAGTAGACAAATCTCCAAACGATCCCAAAGGTTGCTTATTATAATAACTATTAATTGCTTGCGCAGCATCTTCAATTAATATCAAATTATGCTTAGATGTAATTTTTTTAAGTCTTTCCATGTCGCATGATGCACCACCGTAATGTACCGCAAGAATTGCTTTGGTCTTTGATGTAATAAGGTGTTCTAAATGATCTAAATTTAAATTTGGAGATGAATCATCACTATCACAAAAAACTACATTAGCACCTTCTCTGACAAATGAGTTAGCACAAGATACAAATGTGTAGCTAGGCATAATAATTTCTTCGCCTTTTTTAAAGTTAAGCAAAATGGCGCACATTTCTAAAGCGTGAGTACAACTAGTAGTTAATAAAGTATGTTTAAAACCATATTTTTCTTTAAAAAAATTTTGGCAAAGCTCGGTAAATGGACCATCTCCTACATGAAAAGTTGAATTCATCGCCTCCTTGACATTTTTTAAGCTAGAAGAAGTAAGGGTGGATTTATTAAATGGTATCATTATATAGTGAGATATATTTATTAATCATTGTTTCTCTAGAAAACTTATTCATAAAAATATTTTTATCAATCTGAACTGAATTTATGTCATTTTTTATATAATCGTATAATTGAAATGCTCTTTTTTCCACAGAATCAGCATCTAAAATCTTACCTATATCTTTTGTAACAAAATCAAGAGCACCTCTAAAATTTTTAGTAATAATCTTTATATCGTTAAAAACTGATTCAATCATTATCAATGGCAGTCCTTCATTATTTGATGTGAACAGGGTGTAATCAAACAGATCAAAAAAAGCGGAATAATTATCTTTGAATCCAGTTAATAAAATATTATCTAAATTATTCTTTATCATATAATTTTTACATTCTTCAATAAGCTCTCCATCTCCTATTATAACAAAATATATATTCTTGTTTTTTAAGTAGTTTGCATATTGTAAAATTTCTAAAGGATTTTTCTGCTTATCTAATCTAATTATGCTTCCAATAATTTTTTTATGTTTTTTTACATTTTCTAAAGCATAGAAATCATTATCTTTTTTTGTGGATGGTTTTATTGTTGAAAAATCAATTCCATCAGCAATCACCTTAACATTTACTTTTTTATTTATTTTAGAATAAATCATTTTTTCTTCACTATCGGTTACAGCAACAATTGTTTGATTAGGTATATATGATAATAATTGTTCTAAAAATAAAAAAATCTGTTTTTTAAGATTAGACTGACCTTCAAAATACCAATTATTTGGTGTGTATATCACCTTGAATGGAGCAAATAATGACGCTACCCTAGCTATCATTCCAGGTTTAGCGGCATGAGCATGTACGATATTAATTTTGTACTTATAGCCTACTATGATTAATCTAATGATATTATATATATCGCTGAGAATACTAATATTTCTATCGATATTGAATGGTATAATACGATCTGGATTCTTTAAAGACCCTGTTAATGGTCCGTTTGATTGCATCCCATAATAAAATGTAGATTTTTCACTGTCTCGGCATAAATCAATGAATGATAATATAATTTTTTTTAAACCATTAACAGCGTCTGAATTATGTCTATTTAGTATTAGAATTTTCATATAAGTCTATTATTTTCTTTGTGTTTGTAAGCCATGATTTCTTTGAAGCAATATTATAATTTCGCATCAATACTTCTTCAGTTAATAAGGCAGCGTCCTCAAAAGTATCACCATCATCAATAAAAAACAATTTAGAATTATTATTAATTGCCTCTGAATAACTTGTCGTAACAACTGGCATACCAATAGATAAATATTCATATAACTTTAGAGATGTAACAGAATCTGTTAATTCATTAACATAATATGGAATAAAACCAATATCGTATTTTGCAATTATATCAGGTACTTTACTATAATCTACAGAACCTAAATGATTAACATTTTTAAGAGAAAATATTCTATCTATTGTTGAGTTTGTGTCTTTGATAGGACCGAGGAAATTAAAAGTAATATGAAAATTTGAGCTAATTGTTTTAAATATTAAATCATAATCTAAGGCAACATTAAATGTACCATGATAAATCACATTTAAATTTTTTGAATCAATTTTTTTAATTCTAAATTTAAACTTATCTGTTTCCACTCCACCAAAAAGTAAAATGTCATACTTACCGTATTTTTCAAGATTTGGATTAGAAATTATAATCTTATTAAACCTATCATTGTAAATACTATTTATTGAAGATAATCTAACTTTTTTTAAAAATGATGGTTGTGGAGTTGCTAAAAAATCTTGTGTATTATAAAAACCAATCTTTGCATTTTTAAAATAATCCTTACAAAGATGTAAAAAGAAATCTCCTAAAGGATCATAATTAATAATAATATCAAAGTTATATTTTTTTAAATAAGATAATTTTTTTAATTCATATCTCTTTCTAAAATAGCTAATAAAATAACCAAAAATTGGAAACACTCCAGGATTAACAATTGAAATATTTTTTCTTTCTAAGTGAATTTTTTTAGAAAAAAAACGATTAAATATAATGAATATATTTCTCCAATTTCTTGCCATATTAAAAATTGAAATTGGTTTTTCAATATAAATAACTTCGTGTCCAAGCAGTTCAAAGCTTCTTGCAATTTTTTGCATGCTCCCATCATCATCTGAGAAATTTGATATTGAGTTAATTAAAATAACTTTTTTTTTAACTACTTTTGAATTCAATTTTATCTCCTGATTGCTGATTATTGTATATATAGCTAATAAATAAAAAAAGTGGTGTTAAAATTGTTTGAGAGTCCCAAACTGAATAACTAGATAAGGTTGCACATAAGAAAATGAAGATAAAAACTGATATCAAAGATTTTTTAAAAAAAAGGCTTTTAGATTTTAATAGTAAGCTGAAAATATGTTTTACTAATAATAAGAAAACAAAAAAAACCATTATACCAAACTCACCTATTATTGTAATATAAAAAGAACTTTTGCTAAAAAATCCTGATAGAGGCAATATATTAAAAGTACCTAACGCTTCAACGATAAAAATATCTGAAATATAATGTGGAGCTAAATTATTTTGAATTAAAGCTAAGCAAGAAGGTCCGCCAAAAAGAGATGGACCAATTCCAAACATAATATTTTTAATTGATCCGGATAATTGTTGAATTAAATCAAAACCCATCTGAAATGGACCAGACAAAAAAACTAAGTCTTGAAATGTAAAAATATCTGAATATTCTAAAAGTCTTGGAGAGAATAATTCTATGAGTGGTACGATATTTAAAAAAGATATCATCAATATTCCTAAAACAAATATAGCATTTCTTGTATTTAAACTCTTGAGAATTAATCCCAATATAACAATACTAAAAAAAATTGCAGCTTTTTCATTTGATGATACAAATGCACAAAAGATATTAAATGGTATACATAAATAAAACTTTTTTAATATGCTTGGAGTAGACATTATAAAAAGTGCTGCAGAATAAGAAAAAATTGCTTGGATATGAGCATCAGCGAAAATTCCTCTGAATAAATCTCCATCAACAAAAATTCCATTATATAAAAAGATAAATTGGTGAAAGATAGCTACAGTATTTATGATCATAATGACAAATAAAAATTTTAATCCTTGAGTAATCATTTTTTGGGTTATGTTCATTTTTGCACCAATATTGAAAACTAAAAATGGACATAACAATTCATATGATGATCTAAAAATATATTGAGTTGGAGCAATACCTTCTGCTAAACCTAACATTGATACAATACTAACCAATACAAAAAGTAAAAAAATACTATAAGTAATATAATCATCTTTTTTTCTTAAGAAATACGTGTATAAAAAAATAACAAGATTGATTGAAATAAATATTAATGCTTCGATCATTCTAAATTCTGGACCAATAAAACGAAAAATGGAGTAAATCTCTGATCCTCCATCTTGAGAAAATAATCTGGCATTAGAATAAATAAAGGGCCAAACAAATATCAAATATATGGAGAGATTTTTCATTTTAACTTTTTGAGAGTATAAAGTTTATATGTATTATTCTTTGAAGAAAAAGTCAATTCAAAATATTGATTTATATTAGATAATATACTATTAGGTAATCCATTGAGATAATCCGTGGATGAAATAAAAGTATCAATATTATACTTTTCAATCAGAAAGTCTAAATGTTCTAAATTTAGGATAGGATATTTATGAAGGATTTTATCCATATTCTCAATATGATGATCTGAAAAACCAATTGTTGAATTTAGTACTCTGTGGTTTGTAGATAGCATTAGATTACACCCTCCTGCAACATATAAAGGGTTAGCTATAATATTTCTTTTGTTGTCAAAATTATTCAAATAAGCATATATCTCTTCGTCTTCGTCAAAAGAATTTTTATCATATGTTTCATATATAAATAATAACTCTATACAGTAAAGTAATATATAAAAAGAAATAAAAAATAATAATGTCTGAGTATCAAACAATTCACCAAAAATAATAATTATAGGAAATAAGACATGTAGTAAATATCTCTCTGCCTCACCTAAAAATAAAAACTTTTTTGTATTTATGACTAAAAATAAAATTAATGATAAAATAATATAGGTGATAAAGAAGGTATATTGACTATTATGCAAGAAAAATAATACATAGAAAAAGGGTAAAAATTTAATAAACGTGCTTGTAAAACTATTTTCTTTATAAACTTGCTTAAAAAGCAACTTAATACTACCAGAAAAAAATAATTCAATAATCTCTTTGAAAGAATTTCTATTGGAAAAGTGCATATCATTATTTTTATTTTTCCAAAAATAAACTTTCAAATGCTCTACTTGTGCCTTGATAGCAATTTTTTGCTTCTTATCAAGAACATACGATATAATAAAAATTGTAATGCTTAAAAACATAGGTATATAATCTCCATTTAAAATCATAGCTGGGATTAATAATAAAAAAAATACCTGGAGTGCAAATTTTGAAAGGTAAATAAATATTAAAGATAAAAATAAGAAAAGAATAATGAAAATAGGATCTAAATTATTAAATGCATACAAGCTAAAAATCATAAGACTAGAAACTATCTCTGAGAACAATCTTGGAGTAAAAGAAAAAACTCTAGGACCAAGATTAGTTATGCTATAAGAAAAAGGTATTAAAAGATACAACACTACCAAAAGAAAACTTTTATAATCTGTAAATCCAAAATGTTGCAATACCATAAACATAGATAATGAGAACAGTAAATCAACTACTACATTAAAATAATTTTTTATAAAATCTAGACTTAGAAATCGCAAAAAAAGGCTTGCAAAATATGGATATAAAGCATGATTATCTATAGACGAAAATAGAAGAAACTGCTTATTTAATTTCTTACCATTCCTTTTGTTAAATAAATGTCTAATCACATATATATAATAATATCCATCCTCAGAATATCTGTGAATCTTTTTAGAGCTTAAAAAAATTGGGATTAGCCTTAGTAGCAAGAAACAAAATATGAGTAGTGCTAAATAAAAAGAGAAATTCATTTTATTAAAAATCCTGATTCAATAAATAAGTTAATAAGCATTATAAACAAAGAAATATATACATATTTAAAATTCAATTTTATTGTGCTGTTTTTCTTTGATAAGAAAAAGACTATTATAAAAGTTGAAAAATAGAAAAGGAGTAAAGAAAACAGTAAACTAGTCACACTTAATACACTCAGGTATAAAGACAAACTAAAAATAATAGCTCCAATAAAAAAAGCTATAAAATTATATATAGTCTTAAAATTTAAATTATGAACTAACAAAAAATAATTAATTAAAAGATTAAAAAAGTTTGCAAGGAATAGATATGGCATAAACATTGCTAAGTCTTCAAACCTATATGATAAAAAATAGATATTTAAAAAATAGAAACTTATAATCATAAAAATATTGAAGTATAAAAGCAATTCTGTATACTTTATAAAAACATTTTCCATTAATGATTCAACATTTTCTGTTCTATCTTTTTTTATCATAACAGGGTCTACTATGAAGCGAAAAACTTCATTAAAAAAAAGATACGCCATAGAAATTCTTAAACCCATACTATAATTACTTAATGTTAAATCATTAAAATTATTAAGAACAAAAATTCTACTAAACATTAGTACTCCAAAACTAATAGCTACCACTGGAATGATATTAATAGAATATTTTAGATACTTTGTGATTGTAGGAATTGAAATTTGAAATGCATCTTTACTTGCCTTAGTGAAAAGAATATAAAATAAGATAGAAAGCTTTGGCATTGAAAAGAGTATTAACAAATATTCAATGGACAATAAATTTTTTAAATAAAAAAACCCTAATAAAGAAAAAAATGTGATTATTTCATAAATGATTGCTGCAATATATATCTTATATATGGCTTCAAATCTAAAGTAGATCAATACAAGGCTGTATATTAAGTTAATAATTACAAAAAGCAGGAGATAAATCGATAGATTGGAATTATCAAATTGAAAAAATCTAGGATTAAATAATTGAAAAAGTGAGAAAAATAAGATTGATCCAAATAAATAGATTAATATTACATTAAATATTGATTTAGACAGTTGATTATTTTCTTTGTCAATATAATAATATCTAGCAAATGCAGATTCTGCCTGAAGACCAAAAACCATGACTCCAAAATATCCAATAGAATATATTGTTTCAAATAATCCATATTCATTGTGTGATAAGATATAAGCTAAGATAAAGAAAATGCTATATGAAAAAACTTTTTGTAAAATATTTATTATAACTACTAAGGATAATGGCTGTGAAGTTATAATATTCATCATATAAATTAATCATTTAAGAAAGTATTGAGCCATATTTCAAAATTAATTAATGACCAAATCAATAATCTTTTATTATCTCTTCCGGAAAAATGTATATCTACTATATTTGCTACGCTATCAAAATCAAGATAGTTATACATCGCTGCATTTTTATTCTTTATAAGACCTCTAACATACTCAATACTATTTCCCTTGAACCAAGATCCATCTGGACCAGAAAAACCTTGTTTTTTATTATTAGAATATTCCTTTGTAACATAATTTTCAAATACTCTCCTAAGAACAATTTTACCATCGCTGGTTTGATTCGTAAATGTTTCTTCATTATGAACTAGTTTTTCTAGCTTATGTTTTATGGGAATTTTCATAGCAAAATCTACTAAATCATTATCTAAAAATGGGACTCGAGTTTCCAGACCAAATGACATACTAATCTTATCTTCTAGTGTTAATAAACCTTGTAAAAAAGTCTGACATTCAAAGTGTAAAGATTTATTGATATAATCTTCATTGGTATTCAAAAAAGATTTTTTATTGAATTTACCTGCAAAAGATTCAAATGAATAATTTTCTGTCTCTTTAAAAAGAGATGGCTTATAAAGACTTCTCTTTTCTCTGTCATGTAAAATTCTTGACCAATATTTATAGTATTTACCAATATATTCTTCAGGATTTTTATTATTACTAGAATATTGATACCTCCAAGGATAACCTGCAAAAAGCTCGTCTCCTCCAACTCCAGAAAATACAACTGTTACGTGTTTTTTAGCTAATTTTGCAGCATAATAATTAGGATATGATTGCCCAACTACGGGATTTTCAATAATTGGAATAAGATCACCTAAACAAGATTCCATATCATTTGAACTTAATATCGATTCATAATGATTTGTTTTATATAAATCAGACAAAAATTTTGCTTTGGTCCTCTCATCAAAATTAATCTCCATTCCTGATATAGATTTCATATCAAAACCTATTGTAAATGTTTTCAGTTGATCAAATTTAGTTGATGCAACAGCTGTGATAGCTCCAGAATCCATGCCGCCACTAAGATAAGATCCAATTGGGACATCAGACATTAACTGTTTTTCAACAGATAACTTAAATAACCTATCGACTTCTTCAATTGCATCATTTTTTGATATTGAATGATCTTCTTCAAAATTAAATTCCCAAAACTTTGTGGCTTTATTTGTTTTTTTGTTTAAATCATATATCATAAATGTCCCCGCATCAACCATATTAATGTCCTTGAATAAGGTTTCATTGTTGAGATTATTTTGAAAAGTAAAATATTGATCTAAAGCGTTTTTATTCAAATCAACAGATACATGGGGATGTGTCAATATAGGTTTAATTTCTGATGAAAAAATCAATAGACTCTGATTATTAAAATAATATAGAGGTTTAGTTCCATACCTATCTCGAGCTACAATTAATTTATTTTCGGATCTATCCCATATAATAGTAGCAAAGATTCCATCGAATAAATTAAAGCAGTCTGTTCCCCATTCTTGATAAGCATTAATTATTACCTCGGAATCTGTTTTAGATTTAAAAGTGTAACCTTTTTTAATTAAATCTTTTTTTATTTTTTTATAATTATAAACCTCTCCATTATAAGATAAAACATATCGATTGTTGTTAGAAAGCATGGGTTGTTTGCCATTTTCTGATAAATCTAGTATCTTTAATCTCTTATGTCCTAAAAACAGATTTTTTTCTGACCAAAAGCCTTCTCCATCTGGACCTCTATGCTCCATCTTCGAGCACATTCTTTTCATCAATAATAAATCAATTGGCTTATTATCAAGATTAGCTAAAGAAAAAATACCGCACATAAGCTAATTTCTATTCACGCATCGATTTAAGCCATCATCAATTTCAGTAAAAACTAAATTACTAAAATAATTTTTAATCTTACGTATTGACCCAATTGCATACGCTGGCTCAGCATTGATCTCTTCGATATTAGCTTTAATATCAAGTATTTTCTCCAACTTTAAAACTATATCATGTAGACTTAATATCTCTGGACCTCCAATATTAAAAATGTCACAACATTCATTTTTTTTATCAATAAATCTTTGAAAAATTTGAACTAAATCATCAATATATATAGGATTAATATATAGTCCTTTACAAGATGCCAAGGGGATATCTTCAGAATTTTTTATTTTATTAATCATATTTGGGATAAGCATATTATTCTGGTCAGGACCATATGCTCCAAATATTCTTAAAATTATAGTATCAAAAAATTTGCTATATGATTGAATCATTAATTCGCTAGTAAACTTACTTACGCCATAAAATGAATTTGGACTCGGAGTATCCGATTCTTTCTTTTCTCCTTTAGAATTATCATATACACTTCCAGTAGAAGCAAAAATAAATTTTTTAATTTTATTCATTCTAGCCCATTCTAAAATTTCTGCAGTAGAATCAATATTTACTTTCCTTACATCAGTAGCACCTTCTGGAAAATTTCTATATAATGAAGATTGAGCTAAATGAATAACAATATCTATTTCATTTTTAGGTAAATTTTTAGTCCAACCATCATGAGATAAATCAAATCCATTTTCTCTAGATGCTTCCAATATTTCTGTAGAATTATTATTTTTAAGAAATGAAACTAAATTTGTGCCAATAAAACCTGTACTCCCTGTAATTAAAATTTTCATTTAATAAAATTAAAGTTTCAACTCTCGCCATTCTATCAACTTAATCAAACCCTCTTTGAGAGAGTAGGCAGATTCAAAACCAATATCTTTCTGTGCTTTAACTTTGGAACCAATTCTATTTTGAACCAACCTTCTAGCATCTTCTTCTGAATATGGCATGTACTTAACCTTTAAATCTGATTTTTTTAGCTCAAGTATTAAATCACATAATTCCTTAATTGATGTTTGAATTTCCGTGCCAACATTATAAAATTCATCTACAGCTTCTGATTTAAGAGCACAAATATTCGCTTTTGCAGCATCTTCAACATATATAAAGTCATATGCTTGGCTTCCATCTCCATTGATGGCTGGTTCTTCATTAGCATCAATTTTATTTAACATAATAGGGACTACTCCTGTATATGCAGCTGTTTGATCTTGACCAGGACCATATACATTCATATATCTTAGTCCGACATAATTAAGTTCGTATCTATCATGAAATGCTCTACACATTGCTTCTCCAGCAATTTTAGTTGCGCCGTAAAAATTCTTATTATTGAATGGATGATCTTCTTTCATTGGAACTTTGACTGCATCTCCATATACAGATGCAGATGAAGAATATACTAGCTTTTCAATATTGTTCTTTGCACAAGCTTCTAACACATTAAAAGTACCTTGAATATTAACATCAAATGCAGTCCTTGGATAATCTTTACAATGTAATAGCCACATTGCAGCAAGATGAACAACATAATCACATCGGCTAATAGCGTCATCTAAAATATCAATATCTCTAATATCGCCTCCATGCTCATATACTTTACATCTCGGATCTTTCATTGCTTCTACAATATTGGCAGCTTTTCCTCTAACAAAATTGTCATAAATTAGAACTGAGTCTATTGGTTCTTTTAAAAGCTCTAATACTACATGAGAACCAATAAATCCTCCGCCTCCAATGACTAATACTTTTTTATCTTTTAATGAATTCATATTTTTATCCTATAATATTGTTTATACCAGTTAATAAAATTTTCAACGCCATCTTCAATTGAAGTACTGGGAGAGTAAAGCAGGTCAGACTTTGCTTTTTCTATATCTGCACAACTTTTTTGAATATCTCCTTTTTGCATTGGCAAAAAGTTTATTTCTGCCTTTTTACCAATATTTTTCTCGATTGTCTCAATTAGATACATTAATTCAACAGTTTTATTGTTTCCAAGATTATAAATGTCAATTTCTTTTTCCAGGCTCAGTGAATGATATATCCCAGAAACAATATCATCAATATACGTAAAGTCTCTTTGCATTTTCCCGAAATTGAAGACATCAATTTTTTTATTTTTAAGAATAGCATCTGTAAATAAAAATAATGCCATATCAGGCCTTCCCCATGGACCGTAGACAGAAAAAAAGCGCAATCCAATAGATTCTAACTTAAAAAGTTTAAAATATGAATATGCCATTAATTCATTAGATTTTTTAGTAGCTCCATAAAGAGAAATTTGAGAATCTGTCACATGATTTTCGCATGAAGGACTGGCAGTATTATCTCCATATACCGACGAACTAGAAGCATAGACTAATTTTTTTACTTTATATTTCCTAGCAAGTTCTAATATATTTACAAAACCTGCTAAATTTGAGTTTACATATGCATGTGGATTTTCTAAGCTATATCTTACGCCAGCTTGTGCTGCTAAATTTATAATATGAGTAATATGATTCTCTTTCATTAATATGTCTATAGTGTCCATATCAGTTAAATCACACTTTACAAATGAAAAATTTTCAAATTTTTTTAATATATCTAGCCGATCTTTTTTTAATTGAGTGTCATAATAGTTATTAAGGTTATCAATACCACATACCTTCATATTCTTATTTAATAAAAATAAACTGGTATGAAAACCTATAAATCCTGCCGACCCAGTAACTAATATATTCATATTTTTATTGCTCATGATAATTTACTAGAGGCATCATGTAAAATATTCATTACATCTATAGCTTCTTTACCTCCAATATATTTTATATTAGGATTATTTTGATTATTTAAAAAATGTTTAATTTGTAAAGTTAGGGGATAATCAAATTCATAATCTATTTTTTGAACAGATATATCTTGCGAGTGTAAAAAAACATTTTTTTCATTTAAAAACTTATGGTGCACAGTCAGTTCATTTGATACTCCATTCAAAGTAATCATTCGTTTATTTCCTATTATTGTTAGTGAGTGATCTTTTATAGGATTGAGCCAATTCACAAAAATGTGCGATTTAATCTTTTTATCAGCATAGTCTAGAAAAATTGTTGCTATATCATTAATATTTCTATTAACGAGGGCCTGACTAATGGTCTCTATTTTATTTGGAAATGAATCAACTAAAAATTGAATAACAGATATATCATGCGGAGCAAGGCTCCATATTACATCCTCTTTAGTTCTAACTGTTCCAAGATTCAATCTATTACTATAAATATATTTTATTTCTCCAATATAACCATCTTGTATATATTTTTTTATTAGCCTAACAGCAGGATGAAACAATAATAAGTGACCTACAGCTAATGTTTTTTTCTTTTCCTTCGCTACTTTATAAAGTTGTTTAGCATCTTTAGGTATTAAAGTCAAAGGTTTCTCGATAAGTACATTTTTATTATTTTCTAGACATTTAAGTGCCAAATCATAATGAGTGTGAGGTGGAGTAATGATAAAATATGAATCATAGTCTTGCTCAAAAGTCTCGTCAATATTATTATAAAATTTAATATTACTATACTGATCTTTCAGTAGAGCTCTAGTCTTTTTATCTTGCTCAACCACAGAAAAGTTAATATTTAGCTGACTCAAAGTTTTGAGGTAGTTTTTACCCCAATGACCTGCACCCACAACACATGATTTATTAGATATTTCGTTCATCTTATGTAAGCTTCTCTTGTTTTTTCGATAACTAAATTTACTTCGTCTGATGTTAAATAAGGATGCATAGGTAAGCTAAAAATTCTTTTACTTAAATTGTTAGAAACTGGTAAGTCTTCTGGCTTATAATCCAAATTAGCATAAACTGCCTGCATATGCATTGGCTTTTGGTAATAAATCATTGAAGGAATATCTTTGGTCTTAAGAAAATTCATTATATCTGTTCTTTGTTCTTCGCTGTCACATAGTAAAGAGAATTGCGCCCAAGAACATTGATAATCTTCAGGAATATATTGAACTCTTAAAATATCTGATAAACCTTCTGTATATCTTTTAGCTATATTATTACGACTGATTAATTCATCGTCAAAAATTTTTATTTTTTCTAATAACACCGCGGCTTGGATTGTATCTAATCTACCATTTATTCCCGTTCTTATATTGTCATACTTATCCTGACCCTTACCATGAATTCTGATAGATCTTAAGGTTTCATTTAAATGATCATCATTAGTAAAGATTGCTCCTCCATCTCCATAACACCCCAATGGCTTAGCAGGAAAAAATGATGTAGTAGCAATTAATCCAAAGCTACATGCTTTTTTATTTTTGATTTCTGAGCCAAAACTTTGTGCAGCATCTTCAATAATTGGAAGATCATGTTTTTTACTCACTTCTTCAATTAATCTATATCTTGCAGGTAAACCAAAAATATCAACAGCAATAATTGCTTTAGGGGTTAATTTTCCTTCACTCAAGACTTTTGCTATTCTATTTTCTAAATCTATATGTGACATATTAAATGTTGAATCGTAACTATCAACAAAAATAGGTGTAGCTCCTAGCAATGAAACTACTTCAGCAGTTGCAATATATGTAAATGATGATAAGAAGACTGCATCACCTGGTTTAATATCAAGACTCATTAAGGCCATTAAGATAGCGTCTGTTCCACTTGCACATGATATACAATGTTTTACACCGACATATTCAGCTAATATACTTTCAAGCTCTTGTACGGGAGGGCCCATAATAAAACTGGTATTTTCAAAAATATGCTTCAGTGAGTTATCAAGATCAACTTTAATTTCATTATGTTGCTTTTTAAGATCAATAAATTTCATTACTTCCCCATAATTTTATTATCATACTTTTTTACGTTATATATGTACATATTTAATCAAACTTTACAATCAAAAAAAATAAAACAATAATACTATATAAAAGATTTCAAATAATTATAATAATTTGAATTTTTTTCTTTTAAATATATTTTTAATTCACTTTTTGAAATTAAACCTTCATTAAGAGAAATTTCTTCAATGCAACCGATTTTAAGCCCCTGTTTCTTCTCAAGAATCTGAACAAAATTTGATGCAGATAGTAAAGAGTCTTCTGTACCACAATCAAACCAAGCCGTTCCCCTTCCTAATTCAGTAACTTTTAATATTTTCTTACTTAAGTAATAATTATTTATATCAGTAATTTCTAATTCATTCCTATCTGAAGGTTTCATTTTTTTTGCAATATTCACTATTTGATTATCATAAAAATATAATCCAGGAATCATGAAGTTAGATTTAGGATTTTCTGGTTTCTCTTCAAGAGAAATTGCAATATTATTTGAATCAAATTCTACAACTCCAAATCTTCTAGGATCTAATACTTTGTATGCAAATATTGTAGCTCCATCATGTAAGTTATTATTCATTGCAGCTTGATGCAGCTTTTTTTGCAAATCAGTTCCATGGAATATGTTATCTCCTAAAATTAAACATACAGGCTCATTATTAATGAATTGTTCGCCAATTAAAAAAGCTTCACCAATACCGTTAGGTTTATCTTGAACAGCATAAGAAATTTTAATTCCTAAATGTGACCCATTACCAAGCAACATTCTAAAACTATCTATGGAATTTCCAGATGTAATAATCAATATATCTTTAACTCCAGCCAACATCATAGTTGATAATGGATAATATATCATGGGTTTATCATATACAGGTAATAAGTGCTTGTTAACTGACACTGAGGTTGGATGTAATCGTGACGCTGTGCCTCCTGCTAAAATAATACCTTTCATTATATTACTCCTAATCTTTCTTGTTTATACTTTATTTTTTCGTACCAGTCTCTATTACTAAGATACCACTTTATAGTTTTCTGAATTCCTGATTGAAAATTTTCTTTAGGAACCCACTTTAATTCGTTTTTGATTTTTGATGCATCTATAGCGTATCTAAAGTCATGTCCCGGCCTATCTTGAACAAATTTAATTAAATCGTTATATGATTTATCATTATCTAAAGGTCTTTGCTTATCCATTATTTCACATATAGAATTAACGATTTCAATATTTTTAATTTCATTATTGCCACCGATGTTATATGTATGTCCAATTCTTCCATTCAAAAGAACTTCATAAATTGCATCGCAATGATCTGTAACAAATAACCAATCTCTTACATTCTCTCCATTACCATAAACTGGCAAATCTTTTCCTTCAAGACAATTCATCACCATTAAAGGAATTAACTTTTCTGGAAACTGATATGGACCATAATTGTTAGAACAATTAGTAATAATAGTAGGCAGATTAAAAGTATGGTGCCAAGCATTTACAAGGTGATCGGAACTAGCCTTTGATGCTGAATATGGACTAGTAGGGCTATAAGGTGTTTCTTCTGAAAAAAAACCTTCATCACCTAAACTACCATATACTTCATCTGTTGAAACATGTATGAATCTAAAATTATCTTCTTGATTTGAATCATAATACCTTCTTGAAGACTCTAGCAAATTAGCTGTTCCTACAATGTTAGTATGTACAAATTCCATTGGACCATCAATTGATCTATCGACATGGGACTCAGCAGCAAAATTAATAACTGCATTTGGGTGAAAATCTCTAAAGATATCATCTACAATATTTTTGGTATTAATATCACCATTAACAAAAGTGTATCGGCTACTAGAAGCAATATCTTTGAGATTATCTTGATTACCAGCATAAGTCAATTTATCTAAATTGATAATGCTATTATCTGTATGCTGAATTTGATTAATAATGAAATTACTACCTATAAATCCACAGCCCCCAGTTATAAATAGAGTTTTCTTATTCATGAATAATCTTTAGGAAGAGTAAAATTAATATCTCTTAAGCATAATATAGCATATATAGAAAATAGAAATAGTAGAGAGATTAAAAAACTTAACCTAAAGCTTGGGCTACTATGTTTAATAGGCTCAATAGGATCATCAATAAATGATGCTATATTACTTAAGTTATTTTTTTCTATTTCAAATACTTCATATTTGTCTCTTAATGATAAAAAAATTGATTTTTCAATATTAATCTCTGTAACTATTTTATCAAGCTCATAGGTTAATTGAGGAGATCTTATATCAACATTTGATTTAATAAAAGCTATTTTCTTTTTCTGAAGTGCATCTAAATTGTTAGATACTTTATCTACTCGTAGTTTAGTATAGTTCATTTGAGAATCTAGGTTTTCATTTCTTTTTTCTAGCTGTAAATAATTAAATATATCAAAAAGCTCTAAAGCTAAAATTAGCGAAAGTGATTTATCAAAAGTTCTAATATCAACTGTAGTAATTTCTGTCATTCTATTTCTAGAAACAGAAATAATATTACTTTTAAAAAAGTCAATTATTAGCAGATCTAGTTCATATTCTGAAACACCTTTTTTCTTGGCTTTATTAAAATATTTTTCTAAAAAAATATCCTTTATTTGTCTTTCTTGAGACTCAAAAATAATATTTGAGTGCATTAATTTTTTAATTAAACGATTGCTTGTGACTATGTCTGGATATAGTACTGAAGAATTATAATTTACTGAGCTCCCTATTGGAAGATTAACTCCAAAGCTGCCCAATAATGAAGATGAACTTTGATTAGATTCTGATGGTATAATTTCCATACTTGAAGTGTAAGATCTTTCAACAAAAGAATAATATAGACCGAATATAATAAACCAGCCTATAAATATAGATACAAATAGATTTTTTTGCCTATAAATAGACTTTTTTAGTGTCTCTAAATTAATGTTTTCAATCATTGTTATATATAACTTGAATCAAAAGAAATTTATGGTGTAGCATATCACTAATACAATAATTAATATTAGATAATATTTTAACTAAAAAATGAAAAGCGTTACCAAGGGATAAGTAATAAATAAAAATTATTTATATTGTTTTAATAAATCTTGGATTAAAATTTTTAAATATATCAATATTAGATTGTAAAAATTTTAGGGGCCCATAGCTCAATTGGTTAGAGCAACGGACTCATAATCCGCAGGTTCGGGGTTCAAGTCCCTGTGGGCCCACAAATGAGTAGTCATTCGTATATATCAAATTCAAAGAATGAAGATATTTTTATTAATATCAATGGGAAATTGTTTCCTAGGAGTAAAGCAAAAATTTCTGTATTTGATAGTGGATTTTTACTTGGAGATGGCGTCTGGGAAGGGATTAGATTACATAAATCAAAATTGGTATTTATAGAAGATCATCTAGATAGATTATATGCAAGCGCAAAAGGTATTTCATTGGACATTCACTACTCAAAAAAGGAAATAATTCATCAAATTAATAAAGTTTTAAATAGAAATAAAATGGATGATAATATACACATTCGTTTAGTGGTATCTAGAGGAGATAAGATTACCCCATATCAAAATCCTAATGCAAACGTAGGACCAGTTAACCTAGTAATCATTCCTGAATATAAAAAAACAGATCCAAATACATATGTAAGGGGTATAAATATCGGTAGAGTCCCTAATGTTAGGCCTAATGAGAGCATATTAAGTCCACATTATAACACTTTAAGCAAACTGAATTGTATCTTAGCAAGTATAGAAGCAAATAAACTAGGATATGACGAAGGAATTATGAATGATATGAACGGTAATATTAGTACATGCAATTCTACCAACTTATTCTTTATTAAGGACGATAGCGTTTTAACTTCAACTGGAGAATATTGTTTAAATGGAATTACGAGAGGAAAAGCTATTTCAGTATGTAATCAAAATAGTATAGTATGTTCTGAAACTAATTTTACATTCCAAGATATTAAAGACTGTAATGAGGCTTTTGTAACAGGTACATTTGCAGGTATTATCCCAGTTTCCCAATTGGAAGATAGAAAACTGGATTCAACTAATTCTAATTCTTTAGTTCATAAAATTAGAAAGTTATACAATCAAAAAATTCAAGACTATATAGGCTAGTATGAAAATTGCTTGTTGGTCAGGCCCAAGAAATATATCTACTGCACTTATGAGATCTTGGTCTTCAAGAGAAGATTTATTTATTTCTGATGAACCTTTTTATGCTTATTACCTAAAAGAGCAGCAGTTAAAGCATCCAATGTATCAAGAAATTATTGATCACTATCCTAATAAATATGGTGATGTAGTTGCAGACCTTACTTCTGAAATACCCTTTGGAAAAAAACATTGGTATCAGAAACATATGGCACATCATTTAATTAATTTAAATAACATCCATTGGATTAAAAGTTTTCAAAACTGTATTTTAATACGTCACCCTAAAGATGTAATCAACTCTTATGTTAAGAAAAATATACTCAAGAATGTAGATGAACTAGGGTATCCTCAGCAATATAAAATTATAAATTATTTAGATAGTATTGGTAAAAAATTTATTGTCATTGATTCCAATATTTTACTTAATAACCCTGAAAAAATATTGTCGAAGTGGTGTAGCAGTATTGATTTAGAGTTTGATATCTCTATGCTAAAATGGGAGAAAGGAAATCACCCTCAGGACGGTATTTGGTGGAAACATTGGTATGATAATGTTATCAAAACAACTGGATTCAAAAAAAAATCACCTAATGAAGATCTATTATATCAAAAATATCAATTGATTTATAATCAATCGCTAGATTATTACAATGACATGTATGATATGGCTATAAAGTAACAACTATGTAGTTTGATTTTTAATTAAAGATTCAAACTTTTTTATCATTTCTAACTCTATCTTATGTGGCATTCTCCTACTTACCTCAACCCCTTCAATAGCTAAAGACTCTAGTGAAGCATTTTCTAAATCTTCAACAGCAGATGCAAGCATATCTATTTCCATTTCATATTGTCGATTAGCCACACTATGAAAAGTATCCCAAGAAAATAAAGGAACATGTTTTTGCTTAATTAACCAGCCCTGATCTGCTTCTTCTGAAATGATATGAGAAGTGACCCCAATTGGCTTATTATTGATTATGGCCCATTTAAAGGAATCTAAACCGCGAACATGGGGTAAATATGCAGGATGAGAATTAATAATTTTCTTTGTATCAGCTATCTCTTTTTTTATAATGCCAGCCCCACCAATTAGAACATAATCATCTTTTTCAAGAGTTGGCAATTCATCTAAACTTTGAAACTCTGAATATTTATAACCTAAAATACTTGATAAATCTGATGGATAAATATTATGTGTATTGCCTAATCTGTGCGGTATTAGTGGTTTAAAATTTTTTCTTTTAACCCATGGCGTAGAAATAATGTGAATATTAGAATAATTTTTTAATTTCATTGTAAGTAATAAATCTTGAGTTTTTTTATGAGGATGATTATAAGTTAAAACGTAAATCATAATTAATTGTCCCTTTCTTTTTTTCTAGGATTTTGGATATGGTTTATATTAAAGCTACTATATTCTATAATTTAAATATTAAATTACAAAGACAAAATGATGAACTTGCTCTTAAAACTCTGGAATCAGCCTAACTGGGTAAAATGGATAGTATACTTTAGTATTGCTTACTTACTATTCGTAATAAAAGAAGCTTTCGCTATTGTTCTTTGGTTTTTATTTTGTATTCTACTGTACTATATTATTTTTGCTAAAAATATGTTTCAATCAACTACTTATTATGAAAAAAAAATTTAGTATACTAATAATTCTCTTTACTTTATTACTTGCTTGCAATGTGAATGTTGCTGATTTGAGACCTCATGGTTCCCAGACAGATACTCCTGAATTAACTCGAAATAATTACTTAATGGGATTTTTAAATGAATATCGAAGTTCATATGATGTAACATATTACGATATTAACATTGACTTTGATATTGAAAAAAAATCAATTGATGGCTTTGTAACTATTAAAGCAAAAAGTCTTGATAATATTGATACTTTACAAGTTGATCTAGCAAAAAATTTAAATATTAAAAAAATTACTTATCAAAATAATACGGTTGAATACATTAGAGAAGAAGATGCTGTTATGATATTCTTCAATGAAACTGTAGATAAAAATACATTGTTTGATTTTACAGTTCACTATAATGGAGTACCTCAAAGTGCTGATAATCCACCCTGGGCAGGAGGATTTACGTGGTCTAAAGATAAGAATGATAGGGATTGGGTAGCAGTCTCATGTGAAGGAGAGGGTGCAAGAATTTGGTGGCCTAATAAAGATCATATATCTGAAGAGCCAGATAGTGTTAGAATGGCTTTCACTGTTCCGTCCGATTTAATGAGTGTTGCTAATGGCCAACTAAGAAGTGTGGTAGCAAAAGAAGATGGTAAAACTACATATGAGTGGTTTGTTAACAATCCAATTAACAATTATAATATCTCTGTGCAAATCGGACACTATGTTGCTGTTCAAGATACATTTATAAAAAAAAGTACAATACATAATATGAATCATTATGTTTTAGACTATAATAAAGAAGTGGCAAAAAACTATTTTGTCCAGTCAAAAGAAGTCATACGTTTCTATGAAAAATACTTTGGCGATTATCAATGGTGGAATGATGGATATAAGCTAATTGAAGTACCATATTTAGGTATGGAACATCAGTCAGCTGTAACTTATGGAAATGGTTTTAGTATTTATAATGGCGTTAGAAGCAGCAGCTGGGCAATGTATGGAGTGATTGATCCACTCATCATTCATGAGAGTGGACATGAATGGTTTGGTAATAGCGTAACAGCAATTGACCCAACACATATTTGGATTCATGAAGGATTGCAAGTCTATTCCGAAGCATTATATTTTGAAGATAAATTCAATAGCTACCCCGTTAGCGTTGATTATCTAAAAAGTATTAAATCAAGGATTCAAAATAAAATACCTATTGTGGGTCCAGAAGATGAAAATTATTGGGCCTTAAATGGTGATACCTATATGAAAGGTGCTTGGGTAATGCACACCTTAAGAAGTGCTATAAATAATGACTCTATTTGGTTTGAAATATTAAAAGAATTCATGATTGAAAATGCAAAGAGCCATGTTAATACAGAAGACTTCTTTGACAAAGTTGAGGAGAAAACTGGTACTAATTATTCCTATTTTTCAGAACAATATTTCTACAGTCCTAATCAACCTGAACTGGAGTACTATCAAACAGAGTCTAGTTTTTATTATAGATGGAGCAATGTTAATAACAATTTTATTATGCCAATGGGTATATTAGTTAATGGTGTCGAAAAAAGGGTTTTGCCTAATCAAGAATTTCAATCTTTTGACATAACAGAGCATTCAACTATAGAAGTGATGGACTGGAAATTCTATGTTAAACCAAAAGAATATATTAGGTGACTATTCGTAAAAAACCAGAAGTTATATGGCATGATACTACAATAAGTAGTCTTCATAGAGCAAACTTATTAAATCAGGTACCTTTTATTCTTTGGTTTACCGGTCTTAGTGCTAGCGGTAAATCAACCTTAGCAAATTTTGTAGAAAAGAAACTATTCCTGATGAATTATAAGACATACTTGTTGGATGGTGACAATGTAAGGCATGGTTTAAATAAGGATTTAGGATTCAATGAGCAAAGCAGAATTGAAAATATTAGAAGAATAGGTGAAGTCTCTAAACTATTTCTGGACTCAGGAGTTATTGTGCTAACAGCTTTCATTTCTCCTTTTAAATCTGATCGTCATTTAGCAAGGTCATTAGTTAAAAAAAAACAATTTATAGAGGTTTTTATTGATGCGTCTCTTGAAACTTGTGAAAAAAGAGATCCAAAAGGTATGTATTTGAAAGCCAGAAATGGTGAGATTTCTAATTTTACTGGCATTAGTTCTCCTTATGAATCTCCTGAAAATCCAGAATTACATATTATAAATAATGAAATAACACTTGATGATGCATCAAACCAAATTATAGAATATTTAATCAAAGAAAAATATATAAACAAAGAAGGTGTATAAATGAAGTATTCTATGTTTGTTGGACGTTGGCAACCTTTACATAAAGGACATCTTTGGCTTATTAACGAAAGATTAAAAGAAGGTAAAAACGTTTGGTTGGCAATTAGAGATGTAAAACCAGATGAAAATAATCCTTGGACAGCCGAAGAAATTGAAAAAATGATACATGAAGGTGAATTAAAAGATTTAATATCAGATGGCAGGGTAGTTACTTCAATTATACCCGATATTGAGTCCATCAATTATGGACGAGGTGTTGGTTATGACATCATTGAACATATACCACCAAATGAAATTGGCGAAATATCAGCAACTTCCATCAGAGATCAAATGAGAAAAGATGGAAAACTTTAAAACATCAATTATATTTTAACACATTAAGTTGGTAAAGTTTTTGTAAAAATACCTACGCTAATACCATTCAGTAATTAGCCTTTTCTATTTCCTCTACTGTTATGGTAGCAGTGCCAGGTTTTCCTACAACAATAGCCGCTGCTGCATTAGCAATTTTTACAGATAACTCTATATCTTTTGTTTTAGCATATACAACAGATAAGACTGAAATTACTGTATCACCAGCCCCCGTAACGTCTGGATTCTCGACCATATGGGCTTTCACATGTTTAACAAAATTATTTTTTCCAACAATTGTGATACCTTTGTCTCCTTTTTTTGCAACTATATAATCAAAATTATTTTTTTCAATCAGTTTATTGCAAGCATATACAAGTGATTTATCATCCTTAATATCAATACTAGAAGCTTTCTTTAATTCGTTTAAATTTGGTGTTATAATATTAGCTCCTTGATAATAGTCGAAAGAAGCTTTCTTTGGATCAACAATTATATTAGCTTCGTTAGAGTCCGCATTTAAATTACCTATTTCAAACCATAAATTATTTAATACTCCTTTATTATAATCTGATAATATAATGGTATCAAAATTATATGAACTGGGTTTTTGTTCTGCTTCAGCCTTGTATTGCCAACCTATTATCTTCTCTGTATCTAGTCTTGCGACCTGCTTACCATCTGAATAAATTCTTTGTTTTAAGGTGGTGGGATGATTATCAATCAACTCTATTCCTTCTGTCTTAATACCTTCATTTTTTAAAATTGAAAGTAACTTTTTTCCCCAAATGTCATTTCCGATGCATCCTATACAGGTCACATTAGCTCCTATTGCACGTAAATTCATAGCTACATTACCTGCACCTCCTGGTATAGAATATTCTTCTTTTGGCACCACTACAGGTACTGGTGCTTCAGGAGATATTCTATTTGATGTGCCGATGATATAATGATCAATCATGAAGTCGCCTATTAATAAAATATTTATATCTGAAAAATCTAATTTCATTTTGATTTACCCTGATTCATAACTATTTCTTGCTTTGCTTTTAATTCCTTTTCATTAAGTAAATACTCTTTACTTATTACGTTCAAGTCTTGATCTAAAGTATATATCAGTGGAACTCCAGTAGGAATATTCACTGATATAATTTCATCATTTGATAATTGATCTAAAACTTTCACAATAGCTCTTAATGAATTACTATGTGCTACAATGAGATGGTTACCTCCATTTTTAATGATATTATCTTTATATTCTTTCCAAAATGGCTTTAATCGATCGATAACATTTTTCAAGCTTTCACCAATAGGTAAATTGCTATCAATATCTTTGAACTTTTCATTTAGTTTTGGATGTCTTTCATCGTCTTCAGACAATAATGGTGGCGGTATATTATAGCTTCTTCTCCAAATAAGTACTTGATCTTCTCCATACTTCAAAGCTGTTTCAGATTTATTTAATCCTTGCAGTGCACCATAGTGCCTTTCATTTAAACGCCAATCATAGTGGATTTCTTTTTTAGGGAAATTGATAATATCCGTAACAATTTCTGTGGTTTCGGTTGCTCTATTCAATATAGAAGTATGTACGCTTTTTATTTTAATATCAGCTTTAATTAATTGCTGACCCGAGAAAATAGCTTCTTTTATTCCTAAGTTAGTTAAAGAAACATCCTTCCAGCCAGTAAATCTATTTTCCAAGTTCCATTGACTTTCACCATGACGGAGAAGGATTAACTTCACTATATTCTAGTCAGTTTGATTATCAACTATTAAAAGAATAGCTGCTATGTTAGCTAATGTTGTTGATAAGTCAGATATAAAGGCAGTGATATCAAATTCTCTTGGATTTGGATTAAGGGGTACAATAATAGTATCACCTGGATAAATGTTTTTACCGAGACCTAACAAAACTCTTCCATTTTGTTCAATATTACCATTTGCCCTTTTTATATAAATTTTTCTATTTATAGTATTAGGTTTATTCCCCCCAGCAAGCTCTATATATCTTGGTAGGTTTGCACCCTTTTGATAGGTAATTAATCCAGGATTATAGACATTTCCTTCTACCCTAACTACATTCTCAAATGGAGAAGCTAAAATTACCGAATTAATTCCAATTATAAAATCTAGGTCAACATTATTAACACTCTCTGAAGTAGTAACTATATTCCCTGCGTCATCCACTGCAGTGAACTCTTGTTTTAGAGTAAGATTTCTTTCTGAAGATAGTTCTGTTAAGCCGCCAGCAATATTCAATGCTTCGCGAACTGTTAAACCAGCAGTACTTAAAGGGTATGTACCTGGCTTAAAAACCTCTCCTTCAACACGATAAGTAAAATTATTTTTATAATTTATGTTTTCATAAACAAATATTTTATCATTTGCTATCAATTTAACCTTATCTGCATCTTCATAGGATGTTGCTATTTGCTTGCTATAAAATTGATTTACATCTTGTCTTAAAATGATAATTTTATCTTCGCGGATAGTCTGTCTAAATAATGGATCATTAAAACCGCCTGCAATGTCTAAAACATCTTTTAGCATAGTATTGATAGCAGGATATATTCCAGGAGACTTTACCCTACCATATAAAGTTACACTTAAATCAACAGGTGAAATAGAGGGCACATTTATTATATCGCCATTATTTAACATAGTTGATTTTCTATTTTTAAAATTTATTGCAACGCTAGTCCTTGCATTATCATCGGAAGTTCTTTCTTCAACTGGAATAATTTGATTCAAGATTAGAGTAGAAGATGCATTGCTAGCAAAACCAGAAGCATACATTATTATTTCAGCTATAGATTCGCTTGGCAACAATTCATATGTAGACGGTCTATTAACTGCTCCTGATATAGATATACGTTTTTTAACTGTTGGGATATGAATTACATCTCCATCTACTATTTTAATACTAGAAAAATTATTTTTTCCATTCATAAAAAATGAGTAAAAATCAACAGTACTTATTATTTTACCTTCACGAATTAATTGTACTTTACGTAAAGAGCCGTTATTGTTTATACCTCCGGCCTGTACTATTGCTAAAAAAATATCGGAAAATGGATGGATAAGACTAATTCCTGGATTCGTAATTTCTCCAGAAAAATAAATATTTATAGATTTTAACTTTCCGAGTTCAATTTTAAGATTTGTTGCATTGTCTTCATCTTTTAAAGTAGAATAAATTTTAGAAAGTTCCTCTTTGAGTAGTAATTCTGCGGACTTAAGTGTTTTATTAGATACGTTTATAAACCCAATACTTTCATAGTACAACATTCCATCTTTATTAATAGTAATAGTTTCTCTTGAATTATTTTCTCCCCAAAGAGATATAGTAATTTCATCCCCAGGACCAAGCTTGTAATCAGCTGGAGTAGGTATATTATCAAAAAATGATACATCTTTCTTAAAATAGTTGTAACCAAAAAATGTAGATGGTTCTGTTGGTGATTCAGAAGATATTGATACACTCGTCAAATCAACTTCTAAATCTTTTTCCTCTGATACTTTTATATCAGAATCTTGTTTTAATTCACTCCTAATAGCATCTAATTGTTGATTGCTAAGCTTATTTATATCAGCTAATGATACTTGAGCAAATAAAATATTACATAAAATTGGTAAAAAAATATATTTGTTTTTCATATTTTGAATATAGTTTTAAATAGATTCTTTACAAACAGTATTATATCGATAGCCATCTATTGTTTTTCAGTGTCCAATTAATTGTTTTTGTAAGTCTTTCAAAAGCTGAATGAGGTGTCCAACCCATATTAGCCATTTTGGATCCATCTAACGCATAGCGTAAATCATGTCCTGGTCTTTGTGAGTGAAAATCTACCATATCATAGTTCAATTCTTTATTTTGCGTTTTAGCAATAAATTCTGCCAACTCGAGATTATTAATTTCATTTTTCCCTACAATATTAAATTTTTGACATTTTGCTCCCGTATTATCAGCTTTAATGCTAGAAATGTCATAATTATATAGAAACATGAGAGCATCTGCTACATCTTCTGCATGAATATAGTGACGAGAGCCTGCAATAGTTTTTTCTGAATTTGCATGAACGGTGACTGTCTGATTGTCGCGAACTTTTTTGATAACCATTGGGATATACTTTTCAGGATTTTGTCTTTCTCCAAAAACGTTCATTGTATGTGTTATAAACGATGGCAGTCCATAGGTATTTTCAAAAGCTACTACCAATTCTTCCGCTCCTGCTTTAGTCGCTGAATAAGGATTGGTAGAGTTATATCTGTCATTTTCTTTATAGTTAATACCATTGGGTGCTGGCCCAAAAATTTCATCGGTACTAAAATATGCAAAATTTTCTAGATGATCTAGCTTTCTAGCATAATCTAATATATGAGCAGTGCCTACCATGTTATCCATTACAAATTCTAATGGGTAGGAAATGGATCTGTCAACATGCGAACCTGCAGCAAGATGACTAATATAGTCTACTCTCCCAATAGTCGCACAAATTTCTGGATTCAATTGAGCTTTTAAATCATGATGTACAACCTTTACTCTTTTTTTATCAGATTCGGGATATTTATCTACCACCTCTTTAAGCCTATTTAAATTTCCACTAAAATCTAATCTGTCTAAAGTTACTATACTCCAATCAGTCGTAGATAAAATTTTATCTACAACATGGTGAGCAATAAATCCTGCTCCTCCTGTTATAAGAATAGTTTTACTCATTATAGTCCTATAGTTGTATTACCAATTTAGTAAATAGCATATAAAAATAATAAATTTTTAGTATTAATCTAGCCTTTAATAAGAAAAAATTTCACATAGCTAAAAAAGTATTGTTCAGTAATTTTAAATTCTATTATTATCTTATTGCATAGTGATGATATATAAAAATCAAAGTTACTATTTGATGATTATTCTTTTTTTATCAAATTTAGCCTTTTCGCAAGAAAGGCGAGTAAAAGTTAGTATGCAATCTAATCCTTTAGAGTCTGGTTATTGGTGGTTAGAAAAAAATAATTTTGGCATCAACCCTTCTGCTTTAGACCTTGAAATAGATTGGCAATTAAATACCGTAAAAACGGAATATAAATCTCATTTTGTATATCAAAAATCAAACCAATTATATTTAAAAGAATCTTATATTAAACACAATTTTTCAAATCAAACATTCTTAAGGCTTGGATTGTATTATAGAGATTTTAGTAAATATTTAAATGATGAGCTTAGTAGTGGATCAATGCTAATAAGTAAAAATGCTCAACCAATGCCTAAAATTGGTTTTGTAGCTTCAAAAACTCTTAGGAGAAACAAAAATTATTCATTCGATTTTGGAATAGCGCACGGTTTTTTTGATAAAAGTGGAAGAGGTTTTGATAACTTTTATATTAAAGCTCCTTTTTTACATGAAAAATTTCTATACCTAAATATTCATAAAAACCAACGCAAAATGGGTATTGGTATTGTGCATGAAGCAATATGGTCTGGTTCTACTCCAGAATTAGGGCAGCAACCAAATACATTAAAAGATTTTTTTAAAGTTTTTATATCTGCTGATGGTGAATATATAGATGGTCCTCATGCAAATGCTTTAGGAAGCCATTTAGGTATATGGGATTTTTATTATCAAATAAATACTGATGAAAAAATAATGAAGTTTTACTATCAACATTTCTTTGAAGATACTAGTAGTCTTAGATTTGCCAACAGTATCGATGGATTATGGGGTATAGAGTTAGAAAATTATATACCCAATACTAATCTTCTAATTGAATATTTAGACACAACGCATTGTTGCTATAACCCGCCATATCAAGATGATAACTATTATGCAAATTTTCAATATGTTGCAGGGTGGACGCATAAAAACTATGTTCTTGGTAATCCTTTTATTAGAAATACAGCAGCATTCAAAGAATTAATTAAAGTGTTTCATATAGGCATGAAAATAGATGCATCATCTCATTATTTTAAAATTCAATCATCTCGAAAAATAAATACCAAAGATACCGTTAAATATAAAATTTCAGCAGGAAAGAAAATAAAGGACTCTCTTGAACTAAATATTTATATAGCAAATAATAATATTGATGATATTGGTTTTGGTGCCGGTATATCATATTTAATACAATAAATATTTAACTATTTAATATGTACTATAATTAATAGTTGCGGTTCTTCAATAAATAGGCCAAATTTGCGGAGAGTACATAGCTTGTATTCTTAAGTTAATATATTAATATATGAAGATAACCGAGAAAAAGGAGTTAAACATGAATCGAACGAT
>MDSV01128602.1_pt1 | contig 41810 bp, 26 predicted proteins | sample 810851 | NCBI WGS metagenome assembly MDSV01 (sample SAMN05326640, study PRJNA326480) | marine metagenome | isolation source: seawater | place: Atlantic Ocean: North East | collected 2012 | reverse complement strand
GAATAGCCTTAAATGGTTTATTACTTAATAGATTTACTATATATTCCTTAGTAATATATTTAGTATCTTCCTCACCATAATTATTTATAATAATTGTATTATTACTATTTGTATTATTTGAATTTATAATATTTTTAGATTTATAATTTTGTTTAGATTCTAATAAATTTTTCATATTACTACATTCTATCAGTAATTTTTCTACTGTTTCCCTTAATTCCTCATTTTCCAATAATACTTTTTTTTTCTTTTTACATGTTTTTAAATGACGATTTAAATTATCTACTCTTGAAAACTCTTTACAACAATAAGAACATTGCTTATATTCCTCATTTTTTAGTATTTTTTGAGGTATTTTTGAGGTTATATTGAGTAAATTTGAGTTATAATGAGTTATTTTTGAGGTATTGTCTAAATTTAAATTATAATGATTTTTAATCTCTTCTATACTAATATCACTAATAGATGTCTTACACTTTTTTTTACGATTTAGATGATTTAAAAAATGACCTTTATGATTTGTCTCATAACCACATCGAACACAATTATATATCATAATATACTATACAAATATATTTTAATTTATAAATATAGACAATTGTCTAAATTAGCCGTCTAATTTTTTGAGGGGGGGGGGGAACACAAAAAAAAATAAAACTATTTGATAAGATTTTTTTTATAAAAAAATTAAATTTTAAAATATAATAAATTTCTATTTATATTTAGCAATAATATTTACTTATATGACTCACTATATGGTAGTAGATATAGTGTCTCATTCTCAGTAATTACAATTAGATATGTGCTTTGAGGAATTTTATGTAAAATATAAGATGTATCAAATAGTTTAGGATTATTATAACGATATCCTGATACATACTCACGTGAGTCACTATCAATATGAATCATCCAATCATATAGATTAGTAATTTCTGCCATTTCATTATATTTATTCTCTAGTTGTCTATAATTATATCTTAGATTCTCAAGTGTTTCAACTAGAATATCATTCTTAAATTTTTGTTTATCACACTTAGTTTCTAGTTTTCCAATTTTTTCTTTTAGTTCCTCAATCATAATCTCATCTAGGCTCATATTAAGTTTTTGTTCAGTTGATAGAGTGCTCATTTTGTGTTGTTATTTCAAAAATTACAAAAATCAATTTTAAACTTTTTAGGAAAAAGTTTTATCAAAAAAAAAATTTTTTTTAGAAAAAAGTTTAGACAAAAAAAAAAATTTTTTATAAAAAGTTTAAAATCCTTGTTTTTGATAAAACTTTTTTCTAAAAAGTTTAAAATCCTTGTTTTTGATAAAACTTTTTCCTAAAAAGTTTTAAAAGTTTAAAAAGTTTGTTTATTTATCCTCGATTTTCTGATATCCATTATTATTACTTGATATTAAATCTGCTATATTTTGAAACATATTTGGTTTTATTTCTTCTGCCTCTTCATAATCTTCTTCTTCTAAATCTAATAATCTAGTATTTTCATTTACATTACTAGGTGGTATTATAAACTTATCAGAATTATTATATGTTTCATCATCTTCTATTTTTTTTTTATTTTTATTATTATTTGTATTACTTGTATTATTTGTATTACTTGTATCAGTTTCAATATTTTTTTGAGTGCTTATATCAGTTGATAGTTCTAATAAATAATTTACAACATTTTCTAAATTATATGTATTATCTGAATTATAACCATGTTCAAAAATTGCCGTCCAAATTATTTCATCATCAAACTCCTTAAACATTTCTTTTATACTTGCTACATAAACTTCATCTAATTCAGTATTCATAACTAATTTTAATATATTAGTATAATATGTAATTCTTAAATAAGTTTAAAATAATTAAATGATACATATAAAAAATTTATACAACATAAATAAAAATATAAATTATATTTTAAATTATAAGAACTATGTATATACATTAAGAAACAATACATTAAAAATATTATAAAATTATTAAAATAATATGATATAAACATACATAAATATAAATATGTTACATTATTCATTCCAATATATTTTTCTATTAAATACCAATTATTTGTTATACCTAATATAATTTTACATATAAAATTACTAGAAACATCATTCGGATTTATAGTATATAAAAATAATTTACGAGCTATTTTATCATATATAATATTTAAATAACCATATAATTTAGCATAATATTTAAATTTCTTAGGATATATTAAATAATGTCCCTTTAAAACTATTCTATATTCTGGTATACTTATATTTTTATTCTTATCAATATAATGTATTGTTCTATTAAAATCAAATGATACACACTGATTTTTTGTTAGTGTATATTTTTTATTTGTTATAGGAAAATTTGTATTTATATAATCATTATTACTTATACTTATTATTGTTCTATTTACTATAACACCCGGTAATAATCCAAAAGGACCATCAATATGTTGAGAATAAAATACTTTATCAGAACTAATAGTATCTGTAAATGCGGATACATAAATTTCGTCCATATTTACTATATTTTCAATAGTGTATATATTTTTATTATATATCTTATGTAATTCTTCAAAAATAGCATTATTCTTAATGATATGAAGAAAAGCACTTTTTGGTTTTATATCTAAATCCTTATACCATATATGGGTTGTTATGTTTTTTGGAGGATTTTTTGATAATATATAATCTTCTAGTAAACTTATATGACTATTTAATGATGATGGTAAAGTAATAAAAGATACATTATTACTAGAAAATAAACTATAAAAATATTTATTATATGTATGCTTTATAATTAATGGTAATAGTAAATAACTTTGAATTATATATTCATATAAAGTAGCTTTATTAAAATTAAAATATGTTGATGCCATAGTTTTCTCATAAGTTATAAAATGAGATGCCTCTTGTGTTACAAAAGAAAATAATAATAAATAAAATATTTGTAAATTACTAATTATGTAAATGTTAGATAAAACTGTAAAAAATGTTACATATAAACCTGTTTTATAAAAAACATGTTTAGGTAATATATTTCTTAAATGACATAAATATAATATACTAAATATGTAATTAAAAGGTAATAAACTTAAGACTCCAAAAAATCCACAAAATATTGTTAGTAAATGCACAAAAATATTTAATTCTGATTCATGTGTTTTCTTAAAAGTATCATAATAATCATTAAATACTAACATTAATATAATATTATAATATATATTTAAATAATATATATTTGACATTGAAAAAAAAATGGTTTTATTTTTTTTTGTCTAAACTTTTTTCTAAAAAGTTTTTTGTCTAAACTTTTTTCTAAAAAGTTTTTTTTTCTAAAAAGTTTTTATGGATCAAATATAGTTGGATCAAACTCATTAAAACTATCTATTCTTTTATGAACTTTAATAGTAGTTACTTTTAGTGTTTTTTGAGCATTTGTAGTAGTGTCAATGATAATAGGTCGCACTATTTTTATTTCTATTTTATTGCTATTTTTTAGATTTTCTCTATCGGCGGCAGCAGCAGCAGCAGCAGCAGCAGCAGCAGCAGCACCCGAACCAGTAGTCCATGTAATACTACCATCTTTTGAATCTCCAGTAATTGTCATTGTTACCGTACCAGCTATATTTATATTATTATATAATATTTTAAAATTTGTTGGGCTGACGATGCTGGCGGCTGTTGGGGTGGGTATATTCTTATCAAAACGTAGGATTATTTTTGTGCCATCAAATACAGCGGATACTATTTTAATTTCACCTATATCAGATAATTTATGATTTTTCTTTTTATGATTTTGTATTTCATCTATACTAATTATACCATCATTATCTGTATCAAATTTATAAAATGCTTCTCGCTTTTTATATTGTTTTTCTAATTTATCTATTTCTTGACTATATACATGAGCTTGTTTATATTTCTTATTTTTAATTGATTTAATTAATAATATCTTATTCATTATCATTTGTTCTAATAATAACGATAATTTATCATTATTACCCTTATAATTATTATAATTAGTTATATTTTCAACAAGCTTATATTTTCCAATAAATTCAGCATCTTCATCAATTGAGACCATGTAATTCAAACTCTTAAATATATTATTATCATTAAGTGTTTTCTTAATAATATTTTCTGGTGTAGCAAATTCATCCGATAATTTAGAATGTGGAATACCATTTATTATAATATTCTTATTATCATAACTAAATTCTAATTCATTCTTATAAATAAATTCATATAAACCTGATTTTTGATGTATTTCCATTAATTTAAATCCTTGATATTGAGTTTTATTAAAGTATAATACCATAGCATTACTATTATAAACATAAAGTATTATATAATTCTCATCCTTAATATTTGTCCATTTACCACTTAGATTTAATTTCATAATTTGATTCTCTGGTATTGGTGGTAATGGTTTTTTTACATTTAGTTTTCTTCTTTTTTCCATTTCTATTTTTCTATTTTCAATAATAGATTGTTCTAAATCAAAATCATCTTTTAATTTTTTGTTATTTGCTAATCGTGTCATTATTAACTGTTCAATAGCAGTTGTTAAATTATTTAAATTATTCATTCTTAGTATATCTTTTAAATTTCTAAATAAAGTATTAATAAATTCTTCATATTGTTCTTTTAATTTAGATGAATTAATTTCTACGATTTCTTCAAAGGCAACTGGATTAATTTTTCCTTCTACAAATTTAATTTTAGTTTTTATTTTATTTATAGTTTTAATTTGTGAATCTATTTTGTTTACATTTTCATTCATATAAATCTTGAAAAATATATAAACTACATATTGAATAAAATAGAAATATATATATAATACAACTAAATTAAATAATAACATTGTATTAAGTTCTATTTTTTCAGTGTAAAATAAATATGTATACCAAAGTATTATAATTATATATGATGTATATTTTATTCCTATGAATGAATGATAGGTTAATATATTTTTTTCATCATTATCTATTAATTTATTACTGTATTTTTGTTCTAATTGCCTTTCTGCTATACCTTGTTCAGCGTGAGCACCTGTTCGTCCAACACCTCCTCTACCAGTATCATATTTTTCAATATTTATTACAGATTCTTGTTCAATTTGTCTAACTATAAATGTTTTAATAAATGGATAACCGAATAATGTTAAGAATATTATTATAACAGTAATTGGAAATACTAATAATCTTAAATTATTTAAGTTACTATAATTTAAAAATTTATTATTAATATAATTTATTATGTCATTACTATATACTAAATTATTCATATATAAACTTATTAATGCTACTATACATGATACATAAAATACTATATTTGAATCAGTTTGATCTGTAGCTTTTACTTCAAATGATAATTCTGAACCTCCCTTAATTTTATTTTTTTTCTTATTTGTATGAATATTACTTTGAGTATATGTTTTATAAATAATATATAATAAAATTATACCAAATAACAAATTTAATTTGTTATTAAATGTATTAATTCCAATACCACCACCACTATACATTGAATTTTTATTATTACTATTAATTATTGTTAAAATTATTAATAAAATAAGTATTAATACTGCTAAATATTTTTTATTTTGAGTAAAAATAGTTATATTATTTATTGCATCAAAATTTTCTCTTAGGATTTTTTCAGACTCAGAATTTTTGTCTAATTTTGAATTTATAGGCATCATAAATAATAAAACTATAATACATACATAATATAATGTCCAGTATTCTCCAAATGAAAAACTAAAAATATAACCAAACTCTGGTGGATAGTTTTGATTATAAAAAGAAAATATTCTTCTTGAAATAATTTGTGTTAAAATAGTAAGACCAGTGATACTTAATAAAGCTATATAATGTCCATGTTGATTAATAGCACCTGCTATAAAAGCACTAAGCCCTACAGCAATAATTAAAAAACAATAAATATAAAATAAATAAAACACTCCATCGTTATAGTTTTTTAAACTAGTATCTGATAAACCGACTCGTGGAACGGTTACATAAGGAAGAACACCGATGTCGATCCACAACAATCTCATAAGGTATTGAATATAAGAAGGAATTAAATATATATTTATTGTTAGAATAATATATCTAATTAAATCATTATGGTCAACCCAATACGAATTATTATATTCATCCTTATCACCAGAAGTGCTAATAAACTGTGGAAAACCTAAGAATAAATCAAGAATCCCTCGTGTTGGTTGTGATAAAAAATGTATTAACAGCCATGGCACTGAATAGGTTGATTTCAAATATGAAATTGTAGTAAAAAAACAAAATACTACTATATAAATTATATAAAAAACATATGGTATAACATAATAATAAGTCCAATTAATGTGTTTGTATATAACTTTATTAGGATTATTTACTAAATTATAATTTGTTTTAGTAAGATAATGTAATCTAATAATATTTTGTAGTTGTTTTTTATCTACATTATTTCCTATAAAGACATTCTCACCCACAGCTTCACTTGGACCCTCAACCTGAACCTCACCCTGACCACCATCGCCCTCACCACCCTCGCCCTCAACCTGAACCTCACCCTGACCACCATCGCCCTCACCACCCTCGCCCTCACCACCCTCGCCCTCAACCTGACCCTCACCCTGACCACCATCGCCCTCACCACCCTCGCCCTCACCACCCTCACCCGGGTCCACACTCAACACGCCTATTTCAATATTATCATTTCTAATATTAATAATATTCAAATTTGAAATATTGGTAGGTTCTATCTCAGATAAAAAAGTTTTCTCTACATATTTATTTATTTTTTTATCTAGATCACCAACGTTTAATTTAATAGTTCCCTTATAATCTGTGCCAGCAACTGGTAAATCATTTAAATCTGTTCCTAAACTTAATGTTGAAATGTCTAATTTGCATCCAGATTCTTTAAATTCTCTTAATTTATTGATATAATCTAGTCTAATAAATACACAAATAATTAATAAACTATGTATAAAAACTCTTATTTTATCACTATCAAATTCATAATTAAAAGCATTTTTAAAATGATGCTTATTATACATTCCATACACTATTATGCTAAATAAAAGTAATAATGTAAAAATATAACTTTCCATTTTATCATTTTTATTTCCAAAAATCATTATTTGGAAAGTGTCGCTTATTGAACCAGTTTTACTAGTATAATAATTTTTTATATATAAAGCCATTATTACATTAACTGTGAAATTTACTAAATTAATTAAAAAATATGTATCTAGTAAAACATATCTATTATAAGTAAAAATAGCCTTACATATATAACTTATAATAAATAAAATTAATATTGAAGATTTTTTTGATTCAGTTGAAATTAAACCACTATGAGATAACCAATCTTCATTATTTAATATCTGAGATACTATAAATAAGTATATTATATGATATATTAGAAAAAATGTTTTTGAATTACTTACGCTAGTGTCAGTAATTTTTGTTTTTTCTGTATCTTGATTTGTTTGAACATAATAATTTTTTCCTTGATAAACTAAAAATTGATTATCAAGACTAGTTTTTTTTCTATTAAAACCATATTGTTCTATTAATCTTGATACATGGACTATTTGAGAAATAGTATCAATTACTATATGAGATAAAAGTAATATTATAAGCGTGTTTGTGGATAAATATAAATCTGATTCCTTAGTATATTCTTTTAGATTTTTAGATAATATTGTATCATTAATTAATTTAAATTTACTAGATCTAGTTTCATCTAAAAACACCTTTGAAGTTCCATCCTTAATTCTATTATTAAAATCTTTAATACTATCTATAAATTTTGTTTCAGTTTCTAAATTAGGATTTTCTTTTATAAATTTTTCATTTCTTATTTCAATATTTTTTATATCAGAGGTTTTTAGCTTAAATATTAAATTATCCATTTTAATTGATTTAGCTAATTTACATAATTTATCATTATCATTAAAATCATTTTTTATTCTTTCATATATTTTTTCATTAGATTTATTAAATACTATTTCATTAAGTGTTTTATCAAAAAATACAGCTTGATTATCTTTATGTTGTATATATTCGTGTGCTTTACAATCACCAACACATGATGTTTTTTTTGTTATATATTTTATAACCTGACCAAACTGATCTCCAAATATATTAAATATATACGGATTAAATACTCTAATAAGTGAAATCGGATTAATCAAAATTACAAATATAGTGCAAAATGTTGTAATTAAAATTATTTTTCCATTATAAAGTGTATTTAGAACTCTATTATAATATAAAACATTTATTTTTGATTTTTTTTTACTTGTAATACTTAGAATATATCTTTCATATATAGTTAAAACTAATAAACTTGTAATTATTACTATAATCATTAAAAATATTTTTAAATCATTGTCTTTTAGTTTCATCATTATTAATATATATATATATATTAAAAAAATTATACTTATTTTAAAATATAAAATGTGCTAATTAATTTTAATAAAATATCAAATCTTTCATCCATTATTTTTTTATAATTTATTATATTATTTAATTCTTTATAGTAATCAAATTTTCTAAAATAATAAAAATATTTTAATCTATGATCCTCTATTATTTTATTAATTAAAGTCAATTCATTATTTATTTGAACAACTATATCATGAATACTATTTAATGAAATCGAAATACACTCATTTTTTTCCAAACCTTTTGGTATATTTTTTACAAAATTATCAATTATCATTAATTTATTATACAAATCAATATTATCAGTTGTTTTTTTTATATCAGGATGTTCTACTATTACATCTTTTACTAATCCTAATAATAAATATGATGTATCATTAATTGTCATTCCTATTAGACCATTTGTTAATAAAGATACAAATGTATTAGCATATGTAATTGAAACCATTTCCATTTTATAATTATTATTTTATAATTATTATTTTATTTTATTTTATTTTATTTCTTTCGATTTAAAAGTATATTAATATAATAATAATAAATGAATCAAGCATTAGAAAAAGTATTAAATTCAAAACAAAATGCCATAAAAACATTATCCTTAAATGGAACCGAATTAAATATATCAAAATCTGCCGAAATTAGCGGTGATGTTAGTTGTGAAAAAATTATATGTAATAGTATAGAAGTTAGAAATACTGGAAGTAAAACATTAATTAATGATGCTATTATTACTAAATCTACTATTGATTCTACACCTATTGGAATAAAACTTCCTAGTTTAGCTAATTTTACACAATTAAATATTATATCAAGTTTTTCTGGTAATAAATTAAATGCTTTTAAAATAGATGGTGATATTAATATTTTTAATAGTGATCAAGAAACACGAAATATAAACTGTTCTAGTAATCCATTAAGCATAAATACAAATGAACATCTTATTTTAAATTCACAAAATAAAATAAATCTTATAACAAATAAAACTAATTTAATAACAAATCTATTTAATATAAATACACCACAAACAACACATAGTGGAATATTTCATATTTTAAATAATTCTAATAGCACATCATTAAGCACCGGTAGTTTAATTATTGATGGTGGTATGGCTATTTCTAAAAATATTACATTAGGAGGAACTATAAATTCATTAATAGATAATACAAATAATATAAAAGGACAATTAAATGTTCAAAATAATATTTCTACATCAGGTATTTTAATTATAAATAATCAGAATAATTCTAATGCTTTAATTGTTAATGGAGGTGTAATTATAAAAAAAAACACAAACATTTCTGATTCATTAACAGTTTTTAATAATCTAAATATTCTTAACAATAATAATTCAACAAATTTTATTCAAGGAAATACTATTATTAATAATAATCTTACCATAGCAAAAAATATTAATTGTGGTCAAAACTTAAATATTAATGGCTCTCTTACAATTACTGAATCCACTGATTCTAATAATATAGACTCAGGTTCATTAATTATTAAAGGAGGTATAGGAATTACAAAAAACATTAACATTGGAGGAACTAGTAAAATAGATGGTAATCTAACTATTTTTAACCAATCTGATTCATATAATATTAATACTGGTTCATTTATTACACATGGTGGAGCATATATTAATAAAAGTATTTATATTAATAATAATTCCAATATTAATGGTAATGCTAATATTAATGGTAAAGCATTAATTAAAGGTAATTTAACTATATTAAATACTGAAGAATCAAATAATATAAATACCGGTTCAATTAAAACTCTTGGTGGATTAAGTGTTACAAAAAATATTAATACTAATGGTATAGTTACAATTCATAATGATACACAATCCACCAATATATCTAATGGCAGTTTAATCATTGAAGGAGGTGTTGGTATAGGTAAGAATTTAAATGTAGGACAAAATGCTACAATAAATAATAATCTTACAGTTGCTAATGAATTAAATGTAAATAATATATATTTAAGTAATGATATACATTTAGATAATATTTATATTAGAGGCAGTATACTAAAAGAATCTGGTGACGAACTAAAATTAAATGTAGTTCCAGGTCAATTTTCTGATTTAATTGTTCGTGATGATTTTATTTTAACAGGTGAAGATGAATCATTTGATATTACTACCGGTTCTTTTATTACTAATGGTGGTGTTGGTATTAAAAAAAGTTTAAATGTTGGTAAAGATTTAAATATTCTTGGAAATGCTACATTTAATAATAATGTTAATTGTGTTAAAACATTATATGCCGAAAACATTCATGTAAAATACAATATTACTTCTTCGGAAGGAGAAATTTCTGGTGCTGGAGGAACAGCTGGATTAGTAGGACAACCTGATATACCTTTTGATACATTAGTAGGAAATCTAAATATTTCTAATAATATATCAGTATCAAATGCTTTTAGTTTTATTGATCAATGGGTAAATAGACATTTAATAGATACACCACCTACATTAATAAATACTAATGCTCCAATAGAAAATAGTGAATTTATACAATTAGAATTTAATTTACCTACGCAAATTTTTGTAGGATTTTTAAATAAAAAATTACCTATTATAGATGATTTATTTATAGATTTTAAAAAAAGTGATGAAACTGATTATACTACTATAAATATTGGTTCTATTTTGATTAATAAAATAATAATCTATCCATTTAATTATACTAATTATATTGAAAATCAAACATTCTACTTATTTAATATTTTAAAAGAAACTGAATATGATTTTAGAGTGTATGCTAAAAATAATAATACAATTAGACCAACTAATTATTTACAATTTAATAATTTAAAAACCAAAACACCTAACTTATTACCACCACCAAATAATATTAGTATTAATAAAAATCTAAATAATTCTTCAACAAGTATGGATTTAAATTGGACACATAGTATATCTCCAAATATTCCCATTTATCAATATAATATTAGTTATAGCACATTAGATTCAATTAAATATCCTAGTTTTATTCATCATAATTCTAATAAATTTATTACTAGTTCAAATATAATATATAATGCTAATAATTTTACTACTATTAATAATTTATATGCCGGACATACCTATAATATAAATATACAGGCTAAAAATATATTACATAGTGATTTTGGAGAATTCTCAAATTTAGAAAATACTTTTACTTTAGATCCTCCTAATCCACCATCTTATATATCCAATAATAATTTGTATATTTTAAACAATAGTAATTATTATTTTAATATAAATAATGGATATAGTTTAGATGGTAATACTTATATAAATAATATTTATAATTATAATAAATTAGATGATCATTTAGTATCAAATATTTTAGAAAATATAAGAATTAATGAAATTGTATCTACAACAGACTTAGATACTACTAAAATTATTTCTAATTTAAATAATTCTTCAAATACACTAAATATTTATTGTAATCTAAATTTAAATGGATTTTCTCATACAAATAATTCTACTGATTTTGAAAATAAATTTAATTTAAAATTAAGAAATGTAAGAGATTTTTATGATAATGATGAATTTAATAATGGATTTTATAAAACTACAGACTTACAAATAACATTTAATAATTCAACTGATTATTTATTACCTTCTAGTGATACTTATACATTACAAATTCAACAAAATTTACCATTTAGTAATATTGATTATAAATCAAATTTATTTTATTTAAATATTGATCAAATAGAATCTACACCAGAAGTATATGATTTAATAATTAATTCTGTAGATTCTACTATAGATTATTCTACACATATATCTGGAGTTCCTACAATAATTGATGGTAATATTAATTTTGATTTTAAAACTAAATATTTAACAAATAATTATTTAAGAAATGATAAAAAACACTTTAATATAAACTTGATTACTAATAATATTAATTTTAGTCCAAATATCAATATTTACTCAGATGATTTTAAAAATACAAACAAAAATTATTATAATATTAATGAATCAATACATAATGATGGAAATATAATTTTACATAATACACAAGATTTATTATTTAAAGATGAAAGTATTAAAATAAATAATATAAATTATACAGAAGATCTAAATATAAACATAAATGCTTTTAATTTACATGGAAACTCATTTAATACATTTTCTACTAAAATTAGATTAGATAATGAATCATTAGAAGTTATTAATAATATTGGTAATGCTAATTCTTCATTAGGATTATATGTTACTTCTGGAGATACACAATATCCTGATTCTAATTATGGAAATACATTTAATCATCAAGTAGATTTAGTTAATACATTTGATTTACAATTAGTAAATGGATATTTCTCAACACCATACAATATTAATACATTTTTAAATTATACTAATTATTTTAATCACAGTTCCTTAATTTATCCAGATTATAGTTCAATATTAACAGATGCTTCATATAGATATATAACTTTTAAATATAATATAGTTGTAAATGATATTAATAAAATAACTATTGAATTTATGGATTCGAATATTAATGAATTGCTAACTTCGAACTATCAATTATTTATTAAAATTGTTAATATATCCAATCCTAATTTCAATACGGCATGGTTAGATGCTAATAAGGTTATTGATGTAATTGGATTAAATAATAATTCAAAAAATATTAATGGAACAGGATGTTTAAGTATGTTTAGTAATTATTTATCAACATCAAAAAAAAAATATTGCTATTTACCTAATGGCTCAGTGGGTATATTATATGTAAAATTAGGATTTAAAAATAATATAGATTTTTTAATAAAATATATTAAGGTTCAACCTGATTTTATATGATTTTGTCTTTTTACATGATTACAAAAAAATAATTGAATCTCATTATAATAAGGAATAATTACATTTTTATAAAAAGTGCAAACTAATATATCACAAATGTTATTTTTTTTACATTTTTGTTTTATTATATCTAAATATGTTGGTTGATATATATAATTTGATAAATAATATAATATAAAAGCCGAGTCATTACTTTCAAATAATTTATTATAAAACTCCGTATCTTCAAGATATTTTAATTTAATAATATTATAACCAAAATGAACTCTTTCCACTAATTTTAATAATATATCCTTATCTAGACTACATGCTATATCATTATTTTCATCATCACCATATAAACAAAAATCATATAAAAAGGATAGATAACTTTGTTTAATAATTCTAGATAAATTTAAATCTTCGTATATTTCATTTTCTTTTAAATTATCATTAAATAATTTATAAATCTTATTTCTGTTTTCTAGTTCATATTTGAATATTTCATTATCTAATTTAGATGTAAATGTATCTTCTAATTGATATCCTCCCAATTCTAAAACTTTAAAATTTTTACAATTTATTTTTACTTCTTGTCTAATACTTAATAATTCAATTATATCTGTATCTAATTTATCTAAATAAGAATCATATGTTTCCATTATTAAATCTATATAGTTTTATAATTCTAAATATTTCTAAATAAATATATTTGATAATAAATATAATTGATTAAAATAAATATAATTTATTAAAATAAATATAATTGATTAAAATAAATATAATTAAATACAAATACAATATTTATTTTTTTTTTTAAAATATACTATTATTATAAATGGAAGATAACTTGATATATAAAGATAATAGTATTTTTACTAAAATTCCACATATTTATTTAAATTTAAATACTACTATTACAGAAAATCTTAATGTTGACAATATTACTAATTTAAATACTTTAAATGTTGATACTTATTCTACTTTAAAGGGACAACTAATTAGTGATAATATTTATAATAATAAAAATTTAATTGTTAATGGAACATCTACACTTAATGATACAACTAATATTAATAATACACTATATTTAAATCATAGTGAGGATTCATCTAATATTACTAGTGGTTCTATTATTACACAGGGTGGTATAGGTATTGCTAAAAATGCTTTTATAGGTGGAAATACAACAGTTGAAAATAACTTAAATGTATTTAAATCTACAAATATTACTGAGAATCTTAATGTATTAAGTGTATCAACATTATATAATTTAAATGTTACCACAAATACTAATTTAGATACATTATATGTTAGTAAAGATTCAGTATTAAAACAATTATTAACAACTGATAATATTATTAATAATAATGATTTGATTGTTAATGGAACATCTACATTACATGATGATGTTACATTTAATAGTAGACTAAATTTAAATGGAACTGAAGATTCATCTAATAGTAATACTGGTGTATTAGTTATTAGTGGTGGTATAGGTATAGGTAAAAATGTATCTATCAGTGGTAATACAACAATAGAAAACAACTTAAATGTATATAAATCAACAAATATTACTGAAAATCTTAATGTATTAGGTGTATCAACATTATATAATTTAAATGTTACTACAAATACTAATTTAGACACTTTATATGTTAGCAAAGATTCTGTATTAAAACAACTATTAACAACTGATAATATTATTAATAATCAAGCTTTAACTGTTCATGGTGATGTTTCTTTTAATAGTAAATTAAATTTAAATGATACTACTGATTCATCTAATAGTAATACTGGAACATTAGTTATTAGTGGAGGTGTAGGTATAGCTAAAAATGTATCTATTAGTGGTAATACAACAATAGAAAATAACTTAAATGTATTAAAATCAACAAATATTACTGAAAATCTTAATGTATTAAGTGTATCAACTTTATATAATTTAAATGTTACTACAAATACTAATTTAGATACTTTATATGTTAGTAAAGACGCTGTATTAAAACAACTATTAACAACTGATAATATTATTAATAATAATGATTTAACTGTTCATGGAATATCAACACTACATGGTGATGTAATATTTAATAGTAAATTAAGTTTAGATAATACAGATGATTCATCTAATAGTAATACTGGTGTATTAATTGTTAAAGGAGGTGTTGGTATAGCTAAAAATGTATCTATTAGTGGTAATACAACAATAGAAAATAATTTAAATGTATATAAATCTACAAATATTACAGAAAATTTGAATGTATTAGATACAACAGTATTAAATAAATTAAATGTATTAAATAATGTAAATATAATACAAAATCTAAATGTAAATGAATCTGTAACTATTTCTAAAAACTTAAATATATTATCAAATACAATTACTCAACAATCAAATATTGTTTATAAAGATATAATAGGTCATAATAGTTTAACTGTTTCAAAAGATTCTCAATTTAAATCTAATCTAACTGTTTTTGGTAATTTCGCTGTATTAGGCGAAACATTTAATATTGTATCAGATAAAACATTTGTGGCGGATCCTCTAGTAGTTTTTGGTATGAATCAAGCACAAACATTTGATAATTCATATGGTGGTTTTGTTATTAATCATATTAATACACAAGATAATAATAATGATGTATATTCAGGTATTGTTCGCAAACCTTCTTCTAATGACTTTTATCTCTTAAAAAATATTAAAAGTATTGAAGATGAGATAAATAGCACCTTAAGAAATCCTGATTTAGATACTTTATCAACACATAATCAATATGGAAATTTTCATGTAAACAATATTAGTATTAATAATACAACTTCTAATACATTAATAAATTCGGGTATTGGTAGTTTTGGTTCAATTACATCAGGTATTGGAACATTTAATGGACTTATAACAGCACATAGTGGTATTATTGGAGATTTAGATGGTAATGCTACAACTTCTACAACTACTACTAATGTTTTAAATAAAGATATGACAAATTTAAATGAGGGTCAAGAAAATTATATTACATTTTTAGAATATACAACTGAAGATCCTAATAATATAGGACAAAGAATAAGAACTCATAATGATTTATCATTTACTCCTCATAATCGCACACTAAAAGTAGGAACAGCCAGTAATCCTGGAAATATACAGGCACATACATATTTCGGAGATTTAACAGGTTCAGTAATAACTAGTTCTCAAACTAATATAACTGAACTTGGGACATTAACACATCTAAATGTTGGAGAATCTAGTAGTAATCAAGCAGGTAAAATAACAGCTAAAGATTTAGATATTACTAATAATGTATCTGTTTCTAATGATGTAAAAATATCAGGTAATTTAGTTGTTAGTGGTAATAGTGCTATTGTTATTACTAATCATTTTGATATAAATGATCCTATATTTACTATAAGTAATAATTCACCACATTATGATCGTGGTATGTTGGTAAATAATGGTAAATTACAAGAAAGTGATCCAGATTTATATAGTGGTTTAATTAGAAAAGATTCAGACTCTAATTTTTATTTATTAGATAATATTGATGATCCATTAGCACAAACTGTTCCTACTACATATAAATCTACTTTAATACTAAAAAATATAAACACCTCATATACTTCTCATTTACACGGTTTAAAAATTCTAGAAAATGATGATACTAGTAATACTAGTAATTTAGTTGCTACATTTCCTAATAATTCTACATCAGAAGATATTGTATTTTATAAAAAAACAAAATTTAATGAACATTTAACTATTAATTCTAATGTTAATTTAAATGCTAATTTGAGTGTTTCTGATAAATTTATTTTACTTAATACAAATACTTTTATTTCACATGGAACTACACAATTATTAGGTAATACTGTTATAACTGGAAAATTAGATTTAACTAAGTCAGTAATTAATTGTGATCATATAAATATTAAATCGTTCTTTAATAATTTAGGTAATACAAGAACTAAAGATTTAGATGCTGATAATATTAAAATAGTTGATAAATTAAGATTTCCTATAAGAGACACTGTATCTTCTGCTAATGATGCTGATTTCCCAGCAAATAAAACAGGTTATGTTATTTTTAATAAAACTAGAAGAATTTATGAAGGTTTTGATGGAAATAATTGGATACCACTAGGTCTTTCACCTGGACAAGATTCAACTGAGACAACAATAAATAGTAATCTAAATGTTACATTAAATGTAAATTGTGATAATAATTTAATTAGACATAATTTAGAAGTTGATAAAGACGCTATAATTGAAGGAGACCTAACTGTAAAAAAATATATTGAGGTTACTAAAAATATAACATCATCTGCTACAATAACTAATTTATTAGATGTAAAACAAACTAGTATTTTCAGAAACAAAATGGAAGTATTAAATGAAACATCAATACATAAAAATTTAAATGTTTATCAAAATCTTAATGTAGCCGATACAATTACATCAAATACTAATATAGTTAAACATAATTTAATTATTCCTACTCATGATAATAATAGTAATTTACTAAATCCAATAAATGGATCAATTTACTATAATACAACAAATAATCTATATTATGGATATAATCAAAGTTCTTGGCTACCATTAGGAGGTATTAATCCTTATATAGATACAACAATAGATCATAATTTAATTGTTAAGAAAAATATAAATGTAGAACAAAATCTCAATGTTGCTCAAAATCTTAATGTATCTCAAAATCTTAATGTAGCTGATACAATTACAACAGATAATAATATAGTATTACAAAATTTTGTTGTTCCTAACCATGATATTAATAGTAATACATTAGACTCTATTAATGGTTCTATTTATTATAATACAACAAATAATCTATATTATGGATATAATAATGATAAATGGTTACCATTAGGAGGAATTAATCCATTAGAAGATACTACTATTAATCACAATTTAATTGTAAAAAAAATATAAATGTAGAACAAAATCTTAATGTTGCTCAAAATCTTAATGTATCACAAAATCTTAATGTAGCTGATACAATAACAACTGATACTAGTATAGTATTACATAACTTAGTTATTCCTAAACATAATAAAAATAGTAATACATTAAATCAAATAGAAGGTTCAATTTATTATAATACTACTGATAATTTATATTATAGTCGTAATAATTTAACTTGGTTACCATTGGGTGGAATACATCCAAATGAGGATACAATTATTAATCATAATTTAAATATAAAGAAAAATTTAAATGTAGAACAAAATCTTAATGTTGCTCAAAATCTCACCGTATCACACAATCTTAATGTTTCTGATACTATTACAACAAATAATAATATAGTATTAGAAAATCTTGTTGTTCCTAAACATAATAAAGATAGTAATACAATAAATCAAGTAGAAGGTTCAATTTATTATAATACTACAGATAATTTATATTATAGTCGTAATAATTTAACTTGGCTTCCATTGGGTGGAATACATCCAAATGAAGATACAATTATTAATCATAATTTAAATATAAAGAAGAATTTAAATATAGAACAAAATCTAAATGTTGCTGATACAATCACATCAAATAATAATATAGTATTACATAATTTAGTTATTCCTAAACATAATACTAATAGTAATACATTAAATCAAGTAGAAGGTTCAATTTATTATAATACTACTGATAATTTATATTATAGTCGTAATAATATAACTTGGTTACCATTAGGAGGAATAAATCCTAATGAGGATACAGTAATTAATCATAATTTAAATATTATTAATAAAACACAAACTAACTCATTGCTAGTAAATGGTATGTCTCATTTTGATGGTCATGTATATATAGATAATACATTATCTTCTAAACAATTAATAATTCCTAGCAATCCTGTTAATAAAACTGTAAATGATACAGGTTCATTATATATAAATTATAATGGTGCTTTCAGTCAATTAAAATTACGATTAAATGATCAAGATAATATCATACCATTTAATAATAATCCAATAGTTCAACTAAATAGTTCTACAGATTTATTTCAATTTTATAATGTTCACAATAATCAACCAATATTTGGCAATCGTATTACTGGTTTAAATGATCCAGCTTTTAATAGTTTTACAAAATTCTATACTTTAAAAGAATTTACATTTTTCCAAGAAACATTACTTACTGACATTGAATTTTATGTTAGTCATAATATTCATAATAATACAACTGTTTTAGAAATTAAAATTGAAATAATAAAAAATTCGGTTAATAATCCCCCTATATTTTCAAAAACATTTGATAGCATATCAGTAGCAACAGTTAACTTCGATACTTTAACTATTACTGATTTTGAAAATAGTAATAATAAATTTGAAAAAGATGACAAAATTAAAGTAAAATTAACTTTATTAAATTCAGAAAATACTTATAATGGTCATGAAATATTTGTAAAATTACATGGACATGCCAAAATACATCCAAATGTTGAGAAATTACATATATTAGATGACACTGATAGTATTGACTCAGCTGTGATTCCAGCATTATTATGTATGGGTGGTGCTGAATTTAAAAAAAATATTAAAGCTCCAACTATGTCTACTTTTACTGGATGTCACATTTCTACAATGATTACGCCTAGTAATTATAATACCTTATATTCATATTATAGTAATAATATATACATATTTAAACCAGGATTAATAGTAAGTGTAGATAATTCTACACATATAAATATTGATAGTTCTAAATTTAACATTAAACTTACTGATACAATTACAGATAAAACTGTATTTGGTGTTATAAATTCATATTTAGGTAATCAACAATATTATATTAACTCATTAGGAGAAGGTGCTATATGGGTATCAAATATTAATGGCGATGTTCAAAATGGAGATTATATCATGAGTTCAAATATATCTGGTTATGGATGTAAACAAAATGATGATATATTACATAGTTACACAGTTGCTAAATGTTGTAGTATAATTAATTGGAATTCTATTAATTCTTATATAAATTATTACTCAAAACAATATAAAATAGCATTTGTTGCTTGTACGTATCACTGTGGTTAAACAAACAAACTTTTTAGAAAAAAGTTTTATCAAAAATAAACTTTTTAGAAAAAAGTTTAAATTAATATATATTAAATGGTTTAAATAAATACATATATATAACATTTAATGTTTAAAAAAGACTTACTCAAATATTACACAAACAAATTATTTGAAATACAATACGGATATTATGAATTACATACTGGTGTATGGAATGGTATTTCTATGTTGTATTGTAATAAGGCATATCCTTTTAAAATACATAAAAAATATGATGATTTACCTATACATTTTCCTAATATATCACATTATATTTTATATATAAATGGTCAAGAATGTAATAATTTTGATGGTAGAATTATTAATAATAAAAGATATAATAGACCTTCTAGTTATGATATTTTAATTTATTTTAAAGAACAAGAATATCCAATTCATTATACATATAAATTTGGAGATTATATTTTAATAAATTACAAAAAAAAAGATAAAAATTATAAACAATCTATATCATTACTAAATGATAAAATTATGGAAATAAATTCTAAAATATATTTATTAGATAATATTTCAAATAGTTATGTAAATACATTTTTACAACCAATCTCTGATACAAATATTGTAGAATCTATAACTGATTTAAATTAGTTTATTAATTTAATCTATTTCCATAACCATCAAATGAAATAGGTGTAATGCTATTAAAGAAGTTATTAATTACTGCTTGTTCTTCACATTGTTGATTATATAACATATTTTTCATAGTTTCATTTGAATATTGTAATGGTTTACAATCTAATCCAATTTGAGGTGGTATAACTCCATAACTTACTAGATTTTGTCGTAATCTATCATTTTCATTACTACAAAATAAATATGAACTATTTTGTAATTTATAATATGAATCTTCATAATTACCATTAAACTGAATCATAACTAATAGTGCTTCATCAAATGAAACATTAAATGTATTAGATAAAACTGTAATCTTATTTATTTCCTCATTATTTAAAAGTTTCTTTTTTTCTTCTAGACTATTCATTATTTTTCTTAATTTATGAAAATAGATAAAATCAATTTACATTTAATATATTACTTCTTCTGACTCATTAGATTCTATTTTGTGACAATAGATCATTATAAATTTAATATATTTTGCCAAACAAATTTTTATATTTGGAGCCATACTACCTACTAATGTAGTTTTTTTTTTTAAAAAATCTAATACACCTGGTGTCAAATCTGATAAAGCTGGATTATTAATATGTTTTATTAAATTTCTTAAATCATTACAATTGTAATTTCTTAAAACATCATATTTTTCTTTAGAATTGTTTTTTAACTCACATAAATGTCTAAATATTTCTCTACAACATGTTATTAGTTCATATAATCTATAATTATCATCAACACAACCCCAAATAATATGAAAAGGTAGTTGATAACCTCTTATTGTACATACAATTGTATTTTTGTAATAATTCTCTTCATATTCTGTTAATGAAAATTGATTATTCATCGCCATTTCAGTCCAAGAAAGTCTTTCTTTCCATACATTAAATTTATTTTCTTCTCTAACCTTATCTTTTGTTATTTTCATTATATGATTTCCTACACTATTATAAATTATATCTAATTCTTTTAATGTTAATTTTGATATAAAATCATGTTTTGTCCAATTACTTAATATTTCTACTAATGTTCCTCCTTTTAATTTTAAATATTTATTTTTATATTTTAAATATTTCTTATAATATGTAAAATCCTGATTTTGTAACATATATACTAAATCATATATAATATTTTTATATAAATAAAATATACAAATATAAGATTAGTAAAAAATTATAAACATAATGTATAAATATATATTTCAAATTCTAATATATATTTTTATTTTTTATTTTTATAAACTATTTTTTACAAATAATAATTTATATACATCATTTAATTATAATAACACTAATTATTATACATCTAGATATTATGAATATGACAGTAGAGCTATAAGAATTTTATTAATTTAGTTTTTTTCTAAAAAGTTTTTTTTTGTCTAAACTTTTTTCTAAAAAGTTTTTTTCTGAAAAAGTTTCTAAAAAAAAAATTCCCCCCCCCCCTTTTTTCGTTTAAGCGAAAATTAAGCGAAAATTAAGCGAAAATTAAACGAAAATTAAACGAAAATTAAGCGAAAATTAAACGAAAATTAAGCGAAAATTAAACGAAAATTAAACGTTTTAAAAATACTTAAAAAATAAAATATTGTATAGTATATAATGGTTACATATTTATGTAATCGTTGTGGTCATCAGAGTAAACATAAGGGTAATTTTAAAAATCATTTAAATCGCAAAAATATATGCGAACCATTGCTAGAAGATATTAGTATAGATGAAGTTAAGTTTTTATATGGATTAATAACTGAACCCAAAACGACCCAAAACGACCCAAAAACAACCCAAAACGACCCAAAAATGACCCAAAATAAATTAAACGATGAACCCAAAATAACCCATTTTGAACCCAAAATAACCCAATTTGAACCCAAAATAACCCATTTTAAACAAAAAACGACCCAAAATAACCCAATTTTGAAATCATGTAATTTTTGCCTAAAAAATTTTAAGAGAACATGGCATCTAAAGCGTCATCTTAATATATGTAAAGAAAAGAAAACCTATGAGTTAAATCTTTTAAACATTCAAGAAAAAAAAATAATGGAATTAGAAAAAAAAATAGAAGAACAAAAAATTAGTTTAACAACAAATATAAATAATAATATTAATAATAATATTAATAATATAAATAATAGTAGAAATATAATAATAAATAACTATGGAGAAGAAAATATTAAACACTTAACAAATGAATATTTCGCAAATATATTACAAGGTGCATTTATGGCTGTTCCAAATCTAATAAAACAAATACATTTTGATCCTAATCATCCCGAAAATCATAATATAAAAATATCAAACAAAAAAGAACCTTATGTTAAAATAATGAAAGATAATAAATGGCAATATGTAGATAAGAAAACAGAATTACTAGATATAATTGATAGTAAATATTTTTTATTAAAAGATAAATATTATAAAATATTAGAGAAAAAAAAATATAAATTAAATCAACAACAGAAAATTCAAATAGATCAATTTATAGATAAATATGAAGAGGAAGATAAACAAATATTATTAAATCTTATTAATAAAACTGAACTAATATTATTAAATAATTAGTAGAACTTAATAAAATACTTAAAATTGATATTATTTATTTTTCAAAAAAAACAGTATGGATAATATGTTTTGTGATAATACTGATGAGTTTATTATATTATTAGGTGAAAATGGTGAATATTTTGAATATGTAATTTATGATAATATAACACTATATGATATAAAGGTTTTTATTATTAATAGTATTAATAATATTGATGATATTGATTCTGTTAAGGTTTATTTTGGTAATTATGAATTAGAAGAAAATAATGAAACATTAGAATATTATAATATACAAATAGGTAGTTATTTAAATTTTAAATGTGATAGTATAAAATTTACTTTAAAAATTCATAATCAAAATATAGCAGATTTATCTGGTTTTAGAAAATACAGTGTATATTTTCCAATATATGATGATGTTTTTAGTAATATTAAAAAGATATTAGGATATGAAAATATATCAAATGATATACTTAATATGACAATATATAATGAAACATTTACAGAGAAAATTTATGAAAATGAAAAAGTTTTCGAAGATATTGAAAATTGTATATTAAATATTATATTTATTGAATCAATTGAGAAATTAAATAGATGGGGTCTAAATTCATCTGCTAAAATACTTAAAAATTATTTAGTTCCAAAAAATGAATTAGTAAATACACCATTTCCTTCATTGAATGGACTAGCATATTTTTGGCATAATTGGCATACTATAGTAGATAATTATATTTTAAATATTTGGAATACCGAAATAATAAAATCTAATAAAATTATAAATGATAAAGTAGAATTAGATAAAATAGAGAAAACTTTTAAAAGATTAGAAAATAACAATAGTTCTATTTATATTAATTTTATAACATTATATAGACAAAAATATAATAATACTAATCATACATTAGAATTAATTGAATTTTATGATATAATGAAAGAACTAATAATAATAAATAAAAAAAATAAAAATATAACTGATACTATACTTTTTCATAATATATATAAGAAATCACCTAAACCATGGCAAATTACACCAAATCAAGAATCATATAAATTTGAAGGACTTATTTATAAAAAACTATAAAATATGTAAAAAAAATATAAAAAATAAAAAATAAATTTTAATTAATTTATAAATCCTTTCCAAATTTCATCCATAGTAAAATAGAAATAGCAAAACCAAGAACAAAACCGGCAATACAACGGTCATTATGATCTGGATAAAATGGGGAAGTTAATAATGGTGTTACAAAAAAAGTAAGAATGGAATAAAAAATCATAGCCATAATTCTATTATTATTGCTCAAATGCATTATAATATATAAAAATAAAAAAATATAGAAATAAAAAGAATTAATAAGTTATGAATAATAAATTTATAACATTAAATCATTTAATATTAGAAATATATAAATATCAACATAGTTTTAATAATAAGAAACTAATGACAAATTTATTAAATAGTTATAAAAATGATGATTTTTATAAATATATTAATTTACAACAAAAAAAATATACCAAAGAGACATTATTAAAAACTGATAAAGTTGAAATAAGATTATTAAGTTGGTATCCTGGTTCTTTTTCTAGAATACATGACCATTCACACAATGGTTGTTATATGAAAATATTAGACGGATTTTTGGAAGAATATAAATATAGACCTAAAACATTAAATTTAATCAAAAAAAATACTTATATGAAAAATAATATATCATTTATAGATAATTCATATTATCATAAAATAGAAAATAATACAATTTATCCAGCATTCAGTTTACATATTTATTCACCACCTGAACATAAAGTAAAATTTTATACTGGAATAGTTTGACCATTTTCTAATCCACGCACTAAATATTTAATATTATTATTATCAACTAATGTTTTACCTATAATATCAGCACTACATATTTCACATATAGCATTTTTTTTTATATCCTCATTTTCATCAAAACATGATGGACTTGTTATTAAGTAATCAAATTTAGTATAATTTATTTTACCAACGGCATTTTTTTCACATATACAACAAGTAATATAATAAACATAATCATTTATAACTACTGGTTTTTTATAAATATTTTTATTAATTTGAATATAATTATTTGTATTTGTGGGTTCAATTATAATTTTTTTTGGACAAATTTTATGATTATGTAATCCTCCACATAAATAACATTTATTTAGAGTTGTATAAAGTTCAGATTGTAAAGTATTTTTTTGTTGTATGGATAATTCAACATCTAAATAAGACCCACCACGCACATTATCAATACCATATTTATACATATATTTTTTAACTATTTTATCAATATCAAACATATCGCAATTTTCTATTAGTTTATATAAATTTAATGGTTTATATTTAGTTGTAAAATCATATAGTAATGAATTAAAGTTTTTAAACTTAAAAATATGTTTTGTATTGATTTTACCAATAAAATATTTATTATTTTCACATTTGAGAATATAGATATTTATCATTATTAATTATTTTAAATTAATAATCAATTTTAAATTTAATTATATAGAATATATATAATTACTATTTATATAATATATGAAATTAAATCCAATACATAAAATTTTCACATTACCTAGTTTTTGTATTTACAGTTTTTTAATAACTAGACAGTTATATTATAATTCTCCTTCATTAAAAATAAGAAATAGTAACTTAATATTATTAAATTCTATATATTTATTTGAAACATTAGTTGCCATAGTATTTAAAAAAAGTATTTTATATAATTGGCAAATAAAAGATTATTTACAACATCATGTAATATTATCATTTTTTATGTTATTATATTATAATTTTGGATATAGTTTGGATAAATATTTTACTAATATGCAAAAATATTGTATATTAATAAATAGTTATGAAATTACAGCACTATTACAAAATTTTAATTTATCACTAAAGTTATTTGTAATTTTAAAATTTTATTCTTTATATAATTTATTAAATTTAAGTTACTATGAAATATTTGATTCATATACTTATTATAAATCAATAAACTCAAATAAAAAATATTTCGCTTTATTACCATTTCTTGCTATGTTATATCATATACTTATAGTATTACCTAGCACAATGAAATATATAAAGAGAAATATTTAAAAATCTTATAATAAATAGAACTATATAATTATGAATAAACAAAAACGAATACAAAAAGAATATAAAGATTTATTATTAAATCCAATAAATAATATAACTATATTACCAGATCCGGATAATATATATATATGGCATTATGTGATATTTGGCACAGAAGAACCTTATATATATGGTCAATATTATGGTATATTAACATTACATGAAGATTATCCATTTAAGGCTCCTAGAATTATAATTAAAACTCCAAATGGAAGATTTAAACCAGATACACGATTATGTTTTTCAATGAGTGATTATCATCAGGAAACATGGAATCCAAATTGGAATATAAGAACAATTATGATTGGTTTTTACAGTTTTATGTTAGAAGAAAGTTCTACTGAAGGATCTATAGAAACTGATTTTATTACTCGACAAGAATTAGCAAAAAATAGTATAATTTTTAATAAATCAATAGATAGTTTTAATAGAATTTTTGATAATATAAATTTAGACTTTAATAATGAAATAGAGTGTAAAAGTATAGAAAAAAATATTTGTAAGTTTTGTTATGAATCAGATGGTGAACTAGTAAATGTGTGTAATTGTAAAGGTAGTTTAGGATATGTTCATATAAAATGTTTAAATGAATGGCAATTAAAAACTATATTAAATCAATCGACACATCCTGGGCAGCAAGTAGATTCTGATATTATTTGTAGTATATGTAAAAGTGAATATAAAATAAAAAATAAATCAAGACATGAAATAATGAAAGAATTAACAGGTGAAAAAATAATGGAGCAAATTAAAATGGGTTTTATATTTATATCATCATTGGAATCATCTGAAAAAAATATAAATTTAATAGAAAAATATCGTAGTTTACTATTTTATGAAAATATTATGCATTGGACATATGGTGTATTTTTAATTGTTGAATGTAATAATAATGGTATAATAGCTATAAATACAAATCGTTCTATAGAAAAATCAAATTGTTATAATAGATATATAAATTATTATAATACGTATGTAAAAAAAAATAATTTACATGATATTATTACTGTAGATAATATATTTATTGGTGGTCCATGTGAAGAAAAAAATATATTTGGTCTAATATATTTAGAAGATCTAGATAGTTTTAATGTTAATTTAAAAAATGTAAAAATAATTAAAAATGAAGATAACAAATACTTAATATATGGAGAATATTACTTAATTTATAAACTATATAATATTAAAAAAGAGAATATAATAAATTTACATATATATTGTGGTTATGCTGGTTGGTCAAATACACAATTAATAGGGGAATTTGCTAAAACAACATGGGGTATAACTAATACAACATGTAATATTTTATTTGAAAAAGATAACTATGATTTAATAAAACAAGAAAATTGTTTATTTGTAAAAAAAAATATATACTCTGAAAATAATTAAAAATAATTAAAATTTATATTAATTTAAGATTATTTTAAGAATTATTTTAAAAATACTTATTTATTATAAATAAAAATCTAATATAGTTATATATGGTTAATTATAAAAAAAAATATTTAAAATATAAGGTTAAATATCTAAGTGAAAAAAAAAATCAAAATAATTCACAAGAAGGTGGTTCAAATCCATTAGAATGGGTATACTATAAAGGTCGTGAAATTCTTGGTGTTGCATCAAATGTAGAAGGTATCCGAACAGAAGCTTTAACATTTTATGAAGAACAACTTAAAACAACAAATGAAAAAATAATAGAAACTGAAAATAAATTAAAAGATTTAAATGAATTACTTTTATATAATATAAATGTAAGAGAAGAACTACTTAATGATTCACCAGAACTTTATAAAATAAGATATGATGAATTAGAATTATTGGAAGAACAATATAATAAAGATTTAGATAATACATTAAATGAAACAAATATAGCAAATATAAAAAAAACCTATAATGATAAAAAAAAAGAATTAACAAAAAAACTAGAGTATGAGCTATTTATTAGAAAAAAAACTCATGAAAGTAGTTTACAACTATCTGAAAATACTATCGAACATTTAAAAGAAGAAATAGAATTAAAAGAAAAACAATTAAATGATTTCAGAGAAAATATTGTAAGATTCGAAAACACAATAAAAGAAATAACAGTTTATTTGGAAGGCCCAGAAGATGATACACCATTAATAGAAGAACTAGAAAGAAAGGCTGCTATTTTAAGAGGAGAAGTTGTTGAAGTTGATCTTAATGAAGATAAAAATGAAGATAAAAATAAAAAAAATGAAATGGATGATGAAGAACCAAGACAACTATTAAATTAATAAAGAACTGTCAACATTTTTAAAGTCAAATTCTATATTTTTTTTACAATAATTTAAAATATATGTATTTACAATCAATAAATTATTTAAATTATTTTTAACCCCATTTATAAATTCAAGTAAATTATCTAATTCATTTGTATCTAATAGTCTATTATTATTTATTTTACTATTAATATAGATATTATTATGTAAATTTTTGTTAATAAAATTTCTTGGATATAATACTTTATCAATAATAATATTAATTTTTTCTAATAAATCAAATAATAAACATTTTTTTTTACATTTGAAATTACTTAATAATTCGGTAAATTTAGATCTAGATAATAATTTAGATATTTTTTCTATATGTTTTTTTGTAAAAGTATCATTATTAAATTTAGTAATCATATCATAAATTAATGTATAATATTGTATAATAATTCGTATATGTTTATTATTTAATGATTTGTTTTTGATAGTAGTAAATAAATCAATAAAAGTAATATAAAATATTCTATATAATCTTTTTTTATATTTAATATCAGACCAAGGTAAATAGACAGTTTCAAATAAAATAAAATGTAAATCCAAATATAAATATTTGTATGAATAAATATTAATATCAAATAATTCATTATTTTTAGTTATGGAAATTTTATCAGTATATATATTTTTACTTTTATAAAATTTTTCTGAAGCGGAATCATGTCCTATACTAACATCTATTAATTCACCTCCTATAGACATTTTATTTAATTTACTATTATCTATATTATCTATATTATCTATATTATCTATATTATTTATATTATCTATATTATCTATATTATTATACATGTAAATATTAAAATTAATCTTAGTGCGTGTTAAATTAAATTCTAATGTTCTTTTATTAGTGTAAATTTTTAAAGCACTATTAATATTTGTATACATAAAAGTATTATTATTTGAAGAATTTAAAATGACCTGATTAGTGGTTTTATTATTATCCAAATCATCTATATCAATAATATCTTTATCTGAAAGTAAAAATTTTATGTATGTATCATTTTGATTGTCATAAGTTGTGGAATTTGTTATAAAATCTATATTTTTAATTTTATTATCAAGCTTATTTAATTTATTTAGTTCTTTTTGAAGTATAGAGTTTTGATAAGAAGTGTTATATTTAAACCATTTTAAGAATAGATTTTTGTTATTAAATATAATATTATTTATAATTAATTGAATTTTATAACTAATAATAGTAATATCATCTGTAATTTTCATACTATTATTTAAATTAGGATTAATATATATTCCAAAATCTAAATCAGATCTTTTAAAATATTGTTTATATTCACTAATAAGTTTATACATTGCTTGATTAGGTAATTCATTCCAAAATTTTTCGGCAATAAGTTTAAAAATATTTCCACCTTTAAAAATAAATAAAATATCATCTTTTCTTAGATTATTTTTTTCAATATATTTATGTAATGTATCATTATATATTTTATTAATAATATACAATAAATTATATAAATTATTTTCATCTAATATATGATTTGTTACAAAATCAGTAAAAAAATTTTTCAATATTTTTTTATTATCATTATACCCTTTATTTTCAAATATATTTATATCTTGTTCTAATTCTATATCAAAATTATTAATTAAGTTATCAATATTATATTTATTTAATATATTATCTAACTTATTATTTATATTATTATCATCATTATTTATATTATTATCATCATTATTTATATTATTACTTATTGTATTACTTGAATTTAGTTTATTAATTATTAATGGAATCATATAATTATATATTATATATTTAATATTAATTTATTACATTTTTTCACCACTCTTAATATCAACTATTACTGTCTCATTTTTTTTTAAATCTAAATCATTATCTTCAGAATAATCTAGACCATCAAATAATTTAGATCTTGTTAATTTAGGTGGCTCTACAATATTTTTTTTCTTTAGTCTAGAACTATTTGCATCAGTTTCCTCTTGATAAAATCCAAATAATCCTGAATCTTTTTCATCATCTTCAATATCTTCATCCTCATCTTCAGAATTATTATGTATTAAATTATTAATAAATAATTTATCAATTAATACTAAAATAGCAGGTTTTTTAGTTGTAGGTAATTTATTAATTTTTTCTAATTTAACTAATTTATGATATGAATCTGATAATGAAGAATATGCTGTTATTAAATTTAAATAATTCTTATTTTGAACAAAATACATTAATTGTAATTTTGTAATAGCAATATTTATATTTTGTGGACTAGTGTCAGATTTATCACTTAATTCAGTCATTTTAGCTATAAAATTTTGTAATTTATCTTCATCTCCCGTTAAACTCTCATTTTTTAAATTATTTATACTATCTTCTGTTTCTTTTAATTCTATTTTTTTATTTGCTATTTCATATTTTACTTTATCTAAAGAAGACATATTTGTTAAACCTACTGTATCTGTTACTGATTTCATCGTATCTGTTATAATACTACCTCCAAATAATCCCCCCACATCAACATCAGAAGCATTAGCCTCACCTGAACTATCTGGAGAATTAAAAGTAGTAGAACTAGAACTATTTGAAGAATCTTTTTTTTCAGGTGTTGGAGTTTGTTCTGGAGTTGGTGTAGGATCTAATGCTTGTTCTGGAGTTGGAGTTGTAGTTCCAAATATATTTGTAACAGCACCTAGGTTTTCACTGACAGCTTTATATGTATCACTTGCTACTGAACTTGTGAGACTTGTAGCTATATCTACACTGGCTTGGTCAATTTTAGGCATTTTTAAAGTTTTTTGTTTTTCTAAATTAATTTCTTCTTCTAATTTAATGTTTAATAATTCTAATTCTTCTTTTAATTTATTTTTTTTGTCCATTAAATTTTGTAAATTGTCTTTTGTAAAAATTTCAATTAACTTTCTTAAGTTTTCTTGATACAATAACACAGTTTTTTGATATTCAGCACTAAAATCTATGGGCATTTTTCTATTTTGAATAATATATTTATTAATTATATAAGTAAATAAAGGTGTATTAGGACCACTAATTGAATTACTTATATTATTTAATTGAGCTTCTATACTTTTAAAAGAACTAAATTTATAATCGTTTAATTTTATAATTTCATTTTCGAGTTTATCACTAAGTTCCTCATCTTTGTCTAACTGTTCTTGATCTACATTTAAACCTAATTGTTCTAATTGTTGTTTATGTTTATTATTTAATACATTAAATTCATTTTCTAATTCTTTTTTATAAAAATTTCTTATTTTATTAAGTAATTTTTTTGAGAAAATTTCAAATAATGTTTTCTTTTTTTCATCTTTTTCTATTTCATAATTATTTTTATTTTTATAAAAAAACATAATATTATTTACAAATTCTTCTTTAGAACCTTCTATAATTTTTTCATCAAATAATTTTTTTTCTAAATCTTCTAATTTTTGTAATTCTTGTTCAGGAGTAATACTTGATATAAATGTTTTATCATCCTGCTGTCTAAGTTTTAAACGTGAAATTTTTTGTTTATCAATTATATCTAATATAGATATATTAAAGCCTTCTGTAACAACATCATCTGTATTTATAAGTGTTATATATTTTTTAAGTTTTATTTCGATAATACTTTTTATTTCTTTTAATATTTTACCTGAATTATTATCACTAAATTTAATAACTTGATCAAATATAAATTTAATTAATAATTGTGATAATAAATTGAGTGTATTATTTTTTTTAAATAATTCAAAATATGTTAATTTTATTGTAAATAATATTAGTTTATTTAATAAATCCATCTTAAGTTTTATTTGAGCTTCAGAAAAATTACCACTTTTAAATTCAAAAAATGTGGCATCACCTTTTCCCTTATCTGTTTCTAATTTTGATATAGATATATTATATTTATCCTTAGTATCTTCATAAATCATTAAATTATTAAATGTAATCATAATATTAGACTCATTCATAATTTTACTTAAATCTTGATTATATGAAGTGACTTCTTCAATTATTTTTTCTAAATTATCTGTTTTATAAGATTTATCAAAACTAAATGATAATAAAGTTAATTTAAGATTACTTTTAAAAACATCTATAAAATAATTTATAAATATATTTGATAAATTTAATTTTAATTCTTTAGTTTTTATATACATATTTTCTATCACTGTTTTTACTATTAATCCGGATTCAACAGATTTAGTTCCATTAAATAACCAACCTACATCTTCAGTAGTAGTATCTTTTTTATAAACAAAATCTTCCATAAAATTTTTTGGTATTTTTTTCAAATCTCTATATACAACTAATGTAGCTAAACCTCCATTTTTATAATTATTTATTTTTATACCTGGAACATCTTTTAGATCTTTATTAGAACATTTACTATATTTAATATTTAGAATTTTATGAAAAATAGTTGGATTATCTTGTTTTACTTCTATACTAAATTTGTTTTCATCAAATAATTTTATTTTTTTAATTTCTTTATCATTTTTATCTACTACAATTTCTTCTTCCGGTTCAATTTCATTATCTATAAAAGAATCTAACATACTCATTGTATCTTGTTCTAATTTTACATAATTATATAATGATAAATTAATAGTAGTTTTATAATCAAAATTAATTCTTTTTATTTTTATGGCTATATCTTCTTTAGCAGATTTATCATAACTATTCCAATTAAAACCAGTATAACTACCTATTTTACTAAATCCAACAGAACTTTCATTTCCTAGACTAAATTTTTTCTTAAATTCTTCAAATTCATCTAATACTGCTTTTATTTGTTGACTATATTTTTTATAATTTTGATTATTATTTTTAGTAAAATAATCATCATCTTTATATGGAAATAATTGTGTTTGTTTTCTAACACTTTCTATACTTTTAAGTTCATCATTATTTTTTAAAGAATTAATAAAATTTAAAGTTATTTTAAAATCTACACCCTGAATTGTATCTAATTCCATTTTTATTTTATCTAAAGTATCATTTAAAGATACAGGTGTTTTTAAAAAATATTCATATTGTAAAGTTCCCGTAATTTTAAAATATGTATCTTTAATTGCTTCAAGAGTTGTTTTATATTTGTCCCATTCATTAGTATTAGCTAATTCATTTTCTGAATTATTTGTATTTGTATCTCTAACAATATATTGTAAAATTTTATTTTTAATAAATTGATTTAATATAGTATTTAGTTGATCTTTTAGTTTTTTCATATAAGCTTCTGTTTCATCTTTATTCATTTCATTAGTTGCTAATTTATTAACACCTCTTTCAAAATAAGAATCAAATGCTAGTTTATCTATTTGAACTACTACATTTAAAGTTTTATCAAATTTATTATATTTTATATCAACACTATATTTCTTATTATTTTTTAATGATCCATCTTCTAATTCACTATCTATTTCTTTTTTTTCATAATTATTAAAATATTCTGATATACCTGATAATGATATTAATGAACCAACATCTACTAAACCAGTAGTATTACTAGAAATATGTTCTATTAATTTATTTTTTATATATGTTTCAAGTTTACCTAAAATATCTAATGTAAAAGCATCCACAAATATTTTATCTAAAAACTCATTAATATTACCATTAAAAAATGTGCCTCCTTCATTTATATTAAAAACATATTTATATTTAATAATATTTTCATCTTTTTTATCCTTATCATCTTTAATAGAATGTTTAATTTGTTCCAATAAATAAATTTTATCATAAAATTCTTGTATATGATTATTTTTTGAAAACAAGTCTTCTAATACTTGTTTATCTTTGCTACATACATTACCTAATTTATTTTTATATTGATTATCTATTCCTTTATTTAATTGTCTAACTAAATAGTCTTTTGTAAAACTAAAATTTGATAGTTTAGCTTTTATTTCTTTATAAAATAATTCAATAAAGTAATCTAAATTAATTTCATTTGGAACTATTTTATTTGTAATTAACAATATTTTATATATCTCAAAATAATCCTTTTTAAGTAAATCCTTAAATTCTTTGTTTCCTGTATTAGAAGAACCTAATGGATTTAATGAACTTAATGAATCTAATGGATTTACTCCTGATAAAAAGCCATCAGAAGACTTAGAATCACTATTTTCTGAATTATTTGTTTTTGGTGCTGGTGCTTCTGGTGCTGGTGCTTCTGGTGTTGGTGCTTCTGGTGTTGGTGCTTCTGGTGTTGGTGATTGACCTTCAGAACCACCAGTAATACTTTTATTTACTAATTTATTAATTTTATTGTATGATTGTGAATAATTTTTTTTAATATAATTATCAAATTTTATAGAATTAAATACATATTTTAAAGCATTATTAATATAAATTTTATAAATATTTTTTGTTTTTTTTATAATAATATTATTTAATATTACAAATAAACTATTATTTATATTGTATGTTAATAATTTCATATATTTATATTATATATAAAAAATATAAAATTTATATATATAAAAAAAAATGTAGCACAATAAATTATTGAAAACTACAACATTCTCTATTGCATTCATCTATTGTATTATTATTCTCATCACTTTTATTCTCTAAATCATCGGTCAAAATTTTTATTTGATTCGTATATAGAATATTTCTTTTATGTTTTTTCTTTTTAAAATTAACAAAAGAATCTACACTCTTAGATTTTTTTAATTTTAACTTATTACCATTATCTAATTCTAATTTACTTGTTCTATTAGTTTCATCTATAATAGATATAAGTATATTGTTTACTGGTAAATCTATTAACATTTTATCTGAAGTAAATGTAGTTATTTTTCTACACATTGGACATACTATTTCGTTATTAATATTCATCATATGTAAACAAGTAGTGCAAAATGTATGTCCACAATCTAAATTTCGTGGATGTTTAAACTTTTCTAAACATATAGCACAACTTATAATATCATAAATCTTATTTTTATTATACAATAATATATTATTTGAGTTATTCATACATAAATTTATTATATATATATATATAATATAAATCAATTTTATTAAAATAAATAAAATTGATTATTAATTAAATTCAATCATATGGATTACTTTGTATATAATAATATACAATATGAATTAAATTCTATTATATTATTAAAATATAAATCTAGAATATTAAAATATAAGATAACTAAAATATCATTAATACCTAATGAATATTATAATGTAATATGTCAAAGTATATTATATGAAGATATTTTTCACAAGGAAAAATTTAATATAGGAACAACAAATAAATTTATTAAAAAATATTTTATATATAATAAACCACCTGATATTTTATGTAAAATTATGAGAAAAAAAGAACTAGTATATAGTTTTCATTGCGACTTTTGTAATAAAACACATAAACATAATTATTTAGGACATCAAGATTGTAGGTGTAATAGTGTTTATAGTCCGTATTCTAATAGTGGATATAATTTAATTTTAGAGAATAAAATTAGTGATTTTAATACATATTTACTTTATAATTTAGAATTATTCTTAAAAAAAAATAATTATAAAGGATGGAGTTCATATAAACTTAGTGTTAAAAAATTTTATACTGGTGAAGTATGTGAAGATTATGGAAAAACAAATTTTCCATATATTAATGAAAATATGTTACATCATATTAAAACAAAATATCATAATGATAATATAAGATGTTCTAATGGTTGTTTAGTAGCAGGATTAAAATATTTAATTAAAATGATATTAAATAAAACATTAATATATGAAGATAAGTTATTTAAAAATCAATTAAATGATTTATATAAATTTTATAAAAAAAATACTTTATCAAAAAATAAAAAAATAGAATTATTAAAAAATATTATCAAAACAGATCATGATAAATCAAATGAAATAGAAAAAAATGAAATAGAAAAAAATGAAATAGAAAAAAATGAAATAGAAAAAAATGAAATAGAAGAAAATAAAATAGAAGAAAATGAAATAGAAGAAACTGAAATAGAAGAAACTGAAATAGAAGAAAATGAAATAGACGAAAATGAAATATATGATAATATTAATATTGAATTAGATTTAATGTGTGGTTTGGATGTAATTGAGAATTTATCAGATATACATATTAATAATATAAAAAATATAATCACTACTGATTATCCTAATTATAAAAATACATATTATTATTATCCAGAAGATATTAAAATTTATTCAAAATATTTAGATTTAAATGATGATATTTATTTTTGTATATCGAAATTAGAAACAAATGATAATTATACATTATTTTGTGTAGATGAAGCAGATTGTTATGATCCAGAATTCATACATTTTAGATTAGAAAAAAATAAAAATCTATGAAAAACATAATCCTATAAAATTATGATCATATTCAGTTAAATCATTTTCTTTTTTTATTTTTTCAATAACATTATTTATTTTATAAACATCTTCTTCCATCAATGTAATATCACTATTTATAATATGTTCCAATAACTCTATAGTATCTTGAGGATTTAATAATTCGGTGTTATAAAAACCAATTATATCTTCATAATTTGAAACACTAATAGGATAATAACCTAATTCAATCTTTTTGTATTTATTATAATAAATATATGTATCATTTTTATATACTAGTTCCCAACCTTCTAATTCTAATATTTTTGATACTGGTTTCATATCAATATAAACATATGGTGGTAATGCCATTAAATTACCCATATAACCATATATTTTATATTTTAAATATAAAATAAACTTATTATTGAACTCTTCTTGTTCTTTTACATTCATAGTTATCAATATCAAAATTATAATCATCTTGAACAGGATTATTTTTTTTAAATTGTGATACAAAATCAGACATTGAATCATTTATAGTTTGACTGGTATCAACAACATATTGACCACTATCTGTTCTTCTTAAAACCTCACCATATTCATTTAAAATATTATCATTTGTTCGAATAATTTCAGTAAATGAATTATCCGGAACATTATCCGGAACATTATCCGGAACATTATCCGGAACATTATCCGGAACATTATCAGGAACATTATCCGAAGAATTTGTAAAGAAATGTTTAGTAATAAAACTAATTATGAAATAAAATATAAGTAATATAAAAATCAAAGATATAATATTATATATATCATTATTATTATTTTCACCACCTTTCATATAAGGAGAACTATTTATATTAATTCCACAATATTCAACAGGATCATTATAATAATCTCTATATTTATATAATTTATGTTTTATAGCAGTTTTAATAATTAATTTGAAATTTTTCCAAAATTCTTCAGTATGACCTACTGATTTACTAATTTTATGTGCTAATTCATGCATTACTACAAAATAGATTCTATTATATTGATTTATAAATGTATCATTTTTATTTCTTAAACATACATGTAATTTAGTTTTATTTATAATATATGCTACATGATTACTATTTTTTGGTAATTCTTTAATTATTAAATTTTTTTTTAAGTTTTTTTGTATCATAATATTATCCTTATTCTCTTCTAATAAATGTTTTATTAATTTACTTAAAAACTTATCAATTTTAGCTAATTTATTAGCTGCTATTTCAGATTTATTTTTTTGTGTATAATATATTTTATTATTATTTGCTCTTGTTTTAATTAAATTATCATTATTAATAAAAACAATATATATAATAATTATGATAAAAAATGCTAAGTAATAATTCATTATATTAAATAAATATATAATTAATATTATTTAATAAAAAACATAAATTAAATAATTTTAATAAAATGTTTAAAAATTGATTTTTATTTATTAATATTTAATTATAAAATGGTTAAAAATAATAATCAAAATGATATTATATTAGATAAACCTATAGAATTAAATATATTAAATTGGCATGCTGAAGATAAAGATTATAAAAAATTTGTTATTTATGGATTTGGTAAATCAGCATCAGGTGAGAATTCTATTGTTCAAATAGAAAATTTTAAACCTGAGATGTATATTAGAATTAGATTAAATAGTAAAAATAATAATGATAAAAATAAATTTATGTATGAATTAGATAATAATACAATACTAAAAAATACTTTACTTGATAATATCAATTATATTTGTGATAAACCATTAAAATGTAAACAATTTGAATCAGAAGAATCGTGTGGAAGTTGTAATGATGACGCAGATGATGATGATTTATGTTGTTGTTTAGCACATAATCCACCAGATTTATTAAAAATGCCATTAAGAGTTAAAAAACAACATATACGAAAAGAATTATGTGTTATTGAAAATAAAAAAGATTTATATGAATCATTTGGAAATAATGATATTATTGTATTAAAAATAGTCTTTAATACTGTAATGGCATTTAATAGACTTAAGAAGGCATTAAAAGCTAAAATAAGTAATTTTGATGGTTCTGGATTTAAAAATGATTTTGTAATGATTGATAATCATTTATTAAGAGAAAAAAAACATGTAGTTGATATGTATAAGTCAGATTTACAACCATTACTAGATTTCTTCCATAATAGAAATATTCAACCATGTGGTTGGATTAAATTTGATAAAATTAAAAAACATATTACTAATCATGAAAATTTTAGTAATATGGTTTATAGTATACATTTTAGAAATATTGAAGCAGTCGAAAAATATGAATTTGCTCCATTTAAGATTATGAGTTGGGATATAGAAGCTGATAGTTCTCATGGAGATTTTCCATTAGCTATTAAAAATTATAAAAAACTTGCTATGGAAATGACTGATTTTTATTTAGATTATACTAATAAAAATAAATCTTATGATGAAAAAACACTATATAACATTTTTAAATGTATTATTAATATTGGATTTAATATTACATATAAATCTAAATTAGATACTAAATTACAAGATAAAATTAAATTAGATATTAGCCAAATTTACTTAAAAACTAAATTAAATACTCAATATAAAAACTTACTAAAATCAAAAGAATTTATTAATGAGTTAATAAGTATATGTAATACATATAAAAATAAATCTAAGGGTGAAATATCTAAGTCTAATTTAGACTATTTATTCTTAAAAAATAATAATCAGCATGATTTTAATGATTATAATGATGATGAAAATATAAATAGTAAAATGTCAAATAGAGATATTATTATTTATCTTATTAATAAATTATTAGAAGACAAATTACCAGAAGTTCAAGGTGATCGTATTATACAAATAGGATGTGTTTTTCATAATTTTGGTGTGAAAAATTCAAATAAAAAATATATCTTAACACTTGGTAGTTGTGATAATTTTGATACTGATACAAATATTTATCAGTATGGTATTGATAAAAATGTAACAGAATATAATGTAAGTGAATTAGATAATTATGAACGTGAATTAATCTTAAAATTTCAAAATGTAATTAATAGTGAACAACCTGATATTATTATGGGTTATAATACATTTGGTTTTGATAATAAATTTCTATTTAATCGTGTTCAAGAACTTGATATTAGTGAATTTGGTTATATAAGTAAAATTAAATCGTTTAAGTCAGAATTACAAGTAAAAATGTTATCATCATCAGCATTAGGTGATAATATATTAAATCTTATTACGAATACTGGTAGAACAGAATTAGATTTATTAAAAATAGTTCAACGAGATCATAATTTAGATAGTTATTCATTAAATAATGTATCTCAAATATTTATTGGTGATGAAAAAGATGATGTAACACCAAAACAAATTTTTGAGTATCAACGATTAAATAGTGAGAAACGTGCTATTATTGCTAAATATTGTATTAAGGATTGTGTATTATTAATTGATCTTATGAATAAATTAGATATATTATCAGCAAATATTGGTATGGCTAATGTATGTAGTGTTCCACTTAGTTATATTATATTACGAGGTCAAGGTATTAAGATTCAATCATTAGTATCTAAGGAATGTAAGAATGAAAACTATATATTACGTGAATTAGAGAAGAAAAATGACGATAGTAGTTATGAAGGTGCTATTGTATTACCACCTATAAAAGGTATGTATTTAGAAGAACCTGTTAGTGTATTAGATTATGCTTCATTATATCCTTCATCGATGATTGCTAGTAATATTAGTCATGAGGGTATAGTTAAAACAGAAATATTTAAGGGTAAGGATACAAATCTAGAAGAAATAGAAGAGATTAATTTACAAAATATTAAGAATGGTATAGAATTTAGAAATTATCAAAAATATATTGAAAAAATTGAAGATTTTGATGCTAAAGCATTTGAAGAAGAATTAAAATCTTATAATAAGTTTCCATTACTAGATAGTATTTATGTTAAATCATTAAAAAAACGATTTATTAGAAAATGTAAATGTAATTTATTTACAACATTAACTTATTATGATAATAAAGCACATAATAATAAAGTAACTGATATGGATAAATTTAAGAAATCATGTAGAGAAGAATATTATAAATTATCAGATGACGAAAAACAAAAATATGAATTAAATGTATATTATCCATTAAGTAAATTTCTAGATAGTGAAATATATTTTAGTGCTTATGAAAATATTGATTATGTTAACTATATTAAAATTTGTTTTGATACATATAAAGGTAAGGGTGATAAAAAAGAAAAAGTTGGTGTAAAACGAATCACTTTTGCTCATCCAGTTAATATTGAACAATATGATGATGTTAATACGTATCCGGACCAAACTATTAGTAAACGTGGTATTATGCCTAAGATTTTGCGTAAACTACTAAAAGCTCGTAAGGATACACGAAAAAAAATACCATTAGAAAAAGATGAATTTAAAAAAGGTGTATTAGAAGGATTACAATTAGGTTATAAATTATCTGCTAATTCCTTATATGGACAATGTGGCG
>MDSV01054653.1_pt1 | contig 41880 bp, 34 predicted proteins | sample 810851 | NCBI WGS metagenome assembly MDSV01 (sample SAMN05326640, study PRJNA326480) | marine metagenome | isolation source: seawater | place: Atlantic Ocean: North East | collected 2012 | reverse complement strand
GGCAATATATATTTATTTAAAATAGGGAATAGGCAACCTCCCAAAATGGAGCCATAATAATAAACAAAACAACAAAAACAATGAAAACAACAAAAACAATGAAAACAACAAAAACAACAAAAACAATGAAAACAACAAAAACAATGAAAAAAATGAGGTTACTAATATTGTCATCCATTATTATTTTAAGTGGATGTACTAAGGACAATCCAGATCCTGTTATTTCAGGCAATTATGAAAATGGCTATTTTATTACTAATGAGGGAAATTTTGGAATTGGAAATGGGTCAATTTCTTATGTTGATGAGTCTGGAGTTGTTGAAAATGATGTATTTGCATCAAATAACTCATTCATATTAGGAGATATAGTTCAGTCGATGAATATCATAAATGATAATGCTTATATCATTGTAAATAACTCCTCAAAGATTGAAGTTGCTTCAATAGATTTAATGCAGCATGTTGCTACAATCGATGTGGTTTCACCTAGATATATGGCTAAAGTTTCTGATGACAAGGCTTATGTTACTGATTGGGGAACTAATGGTGTTCATGTTATTGATTTAAATACTAATACTATCACTTCAGCTATAAGTTGTGGAACTGGACCTGAAGCCATTACTGTTAGTGATGGATATGCTTATGTTTGTAATGTTGGTGGGTGGGGTTTTGACAATACAGTAAGTATAATTAATACATCAACTGATGTGATAGAAAACACACTAATTGTTGGAGATAAGCCAAATTCTGTTGTCGTTGATGTTAATGGAGCGGTTTGGATTTTATCTGGAGGATATACAGAATATGATGCAAATTGGAATATTGTTTCTGAGACTGCAGGTAATTTGGTAAAACTTGTGAATAATAGTATTGAAGCTTCTTTCACATTTGCAGTTGGAAACCATCCAGAAGATTTAGTAATTAATGACGCTGGTACTAATTTATTTTTTTCAGATGGTTCTTGGTCTAAATCAGTTTACTCTATGAGTATTTCAGATGGTATTTTACCAAGTATGCCACTAATTAATAGAAGTTTTTATTCATTAGGATATAATGACGGATATATTTATGGAACTGACGCTGTTGATTATGTACAGCAAGGATGGTCTTACAGATATAGTTATGATGGAAATATATTAGATTCTGTACAAGTTGGAATAATACCTGGAGGATACTTTTTTCAATAATCTGTAAAAAAAAGATAAACTAAACAAGGGGAGGCATTTGCCTCCCTTTTTTTATCTTTACCAAAAATTAACAACATGAAATCTATATATTATTTTTTATTAGCTTCAATTATTATTTCTTCTTGTAAGCAATCTGAGGTTGATACACCTATTTTTGACAATAACTATGGAGCTGGAATGTATATTGTTTCTGATATGGGAGTAAGTTTCTATAATTATCAGGATTCTTTACCACAAGTAATCAACCAGATTTATAAGACAGTAAATAATATTACAGTTGATAATCCAAAAAAGATAAAGTTTCGAGATTCTAGAGCTTATATATTAGCAGAAAATCATATAATAACTACTGATGTTAATACTTTTCAAGAGAAAGGGATAGTTGCTAATTTTATAAATCCTGTTGACTTTGATTTTGTAAGTAATGATAGATTGTTTGTAGTAGACAAAGATGATTCAAAAGTAAAAGTTGTGGATATTAATCGCATGGAGATTACTTCAGATATTGAAACTGGAGATAATACAAAACCGGTGTTTGTTTTAAGTAAATGGTATAGATCCTACATAATGAATGGAGGTACTGTTGCGGATTCTTTAAAAGATTCAACAATTATTGCTATTGATTATAAGGATGAGTTAGTCCCTCTTGCTGATATGATGGGAAGTCTGTACGTTGGAGATAATCCTAATTCAGCCGTAAATATAAATAACTTGAAAGTACTATGTAGGGGTATTTATGATCCTAATGATTTAACTACTCAAACTCAGTCAAGTTTAGTTACTGTAAATCCATGGGATGTTGTTGTTACTGCATCAACAGTTTTATCAGGTATTTATAATGCTAGTAATCTTATTTCAAATAATGAAGATACAGAGTACTATTTTCTTGCGGAAGGTGGGTTTTATAGGATGAACGCTAATGGTTCTGGCGTTAGCCGTATCAATTCCCTAATTTCAGATATTTTATATTATCGGGATGAGATATATTCTCAGTATTCAGTTACTGACTCAGTAACATATTATTATAATAGAGATGTTTTGTATGTTAATGACTCTGAAAACAGCAAGAATACAATCTATAAATATAATCTAAATTCTAATGCTTTTTTTGATACAATTATTGTTGATGGTGATGTAAGAGATGTCAATTTTTATTAATAGCATAAATACAGGTAAGATTGTCAGTTCTTAGGCTTTTTGTCTTCTTCTCAGCACTTATTAAAAAAATGCTGCCTAAATCCGATGATCTTTACAGTTTTTCCAATAATTCTTTATATAGATTAACCATAGCGGAAATATCGTCTCTATGTACTTTTTCATCTGGTGAATGCACATTGTCTTCTGGTGCGCCAACAAAACACCAATCCCATGCATAATGACTTTTTTGCAACTCATTTCCATCACTTCCTCCAGCATTTTCTACCTCTAATTGGTAGGGTATTGCTGATTTTTTAGCAATATTGATGATTTTATTTACAAATAATTTTCTTGGTATTCCGCTATCTCGTAAGGAAATTACGCAACCTTCACCGTGTTTTATCCCATCAGTAATCCAGGTGATATCTGATATCAAAGCTTGTTTTACACTATAATTCTCATAAATAAACTTGCCTAAGTAACCAGCAGAACCGCCTCCATGCTCCTCCCAGGATGACAATACAATGATTCCATTCTGGAGCGTCTTAGCTACTTCTAATGCGCTCCAAACACCTAATCGGTTATCTATATAACAAGATTGGATAAAATTCCTGTCTTGTCTAAAATTCATCTTAAATGTAAGGGAAGTCCCTCTATCTATCTCTCTGTTAAAGTCAATAAACATCTTCTGGTTTTTGTTTTTTCCTTTTTTGATGAGTTTTCCTTCAATCTTGCCCTTTGAGTCTTCTCCTACCAGAACAATATTTTCATCAGTAGCAGGACTTCCGATTTTCACAATCTCATTATTGTATCTTACGGTAAAACCAATTGAATCTAGATGTGCGAAGATTGCAGTTCTTGGACTCTTTCCAAATACAAGAATTATATTATCCTGGAATTCATCTCCATAGTGCAAAGTAGGCTTAACTGTCCATCTGTTTTGATTTTTTTTAATATATTCTAGTATGAATTTAGTTATTGTAAACTCCTCTCCAGATGGTGCGTGAATTCCACACATTTTCTTAAGTAATTTCATTATATATTTTTTATATGTTTTAACGTTAGTTTATGGCTCTTTTGAAACATATTTATTATTAATTTTTCTCTATTTTTTGCTACTTTAAATTTGAGTTTGCATTCTATTCTGAAATCAGTATCTATTATCTTTAAATCATGTTGTTTTATAATACGCATCACATCATTCATTTGAGCGTATTTAAAAATAACTTCATACTCTTTTTGTATGATTTTAGTAATTATTTCGGCCTGAGATATTGCATTATATGCTGCTGTTTTGTAGGCATTAATTAATCCAGGAACTCCTAATTTTACACCTCCAAAATATCTTGTTACTACAATCAAGATGTTTGTCAAGTTATTTGATAGTATCTGTCCTAAAATAGGTTTACCCGCACTATAAGAGGGTTCTCCGTCATCATTTACTCTTTGCATTGACCTGTCTGGTTCTAATGCATACGCATAACAGTGATGTCTAGCTGCATGTTCTAGCTTCTTTACTTCTTGCAATCTCTTCCTTACTTCTTTTCTAGAATAAACTGGATAGGAGTAGGCTATAAATTTACTGCCTTTCTCTTTGTAAAAACCAATAGATGGAAATTCAATTTCTTTATAAGTGTAATCAAGCATTAGTATGAGAATATATAGATTGCACAAATAGAAAGTAAGATTCCAATCCAGTTTGTTTTACTAAGTTTCTCGTTAAAAAGATATATGCCTATTAAACTAGAGCTAATTACAACACCTATGCTTACCAGAGTAAAGACAATCGAACTGTCCAGGTTAGGTGTTGCTAATGCTTTTAAGAAGAATACTAATGAAAAGAAATTTGGAATACCAAAGATAACTCCCCAGAACATGCTTTCTATCTGAAAATAATTATTTCTATTTTTTTGTTTTATTGATTTTGTGGTATGAATTATTATTCCACTGATAGATGCTATAAAGAAAAGAGTTAAAAAAAATAAATATCCTTTCTCATTAGGAAATTTTTGTGCAAAGTCATTAAAGATAGAATCGCATATTCCTTGTCCCACAAAGACTAAAATAATAAGCCATAAGTATTCCCTATTAAAACTTAATTTACCTTTCTTAGTAGAGGATAGATAGATCCCAAGAAGTGCTAATAAGAAGGCTGTCCCTTTAAGATAAGTGAATTTTTCATCATAAAAAATGATTGCGATAGACACTGGAATAACCAAACTCATTTTATTTGCAATTGTTGTAATTGAGATTCCAACCTTTTGTGTTCCAGTTCCATAGAAATTAAATACAACTATAAAAAGCACACCAATGATGATTGCATGTAGTAGCCATTTGGCATTAATTATATATTGTAGAGAGAAGTCAGAGTCTAAGAATAAATATGAGCAAACTCCTGCTGTAATATAGTTAAATATTAATCCTTGTAAGCTGTCAATTTTATATTTCTCAAACATTTTAAATATAATAATTAAGATATTGAATAAGAGTATTGTGTAAATAATGTTAATCATTAACTATAATTTTTAGAATATCCACATCTATTTTTGATACGTATAATGTTTTACCTTTAATAGCTGGAGCTTTTACACCATCTTTTAATTTTTTATTTGTTGTAAAAACTCTTGCCTCATCCCATATATTCATATCAATAAAGGATTGTAAAGTTGTTGTACCGCCTTCAATAATCACAGATTGAATTTTCTGTTCATATAATTTTCTTATTATATTGTTAATCAGGTCACTAAAGTTAGTTTTGATAGAGATATTTGTATCTTTTTTCTCAGATTTAATGTCATTAAAGATAAGTGTTTTTGCCTTGTTGTTGAAGATCTTTAAAGTTGCTGCAAGTTTCAAATTTTTATCAATTACAATTCGTAATGGGTTATTTCCTTTTACCTCACGAACTGTTAAAGAAGGGTTGTCTTGCTCAGCAGTAATCCTGCCTATTAAGATTGCGTCTTCTTCAGATCTCCATTTGTGAACTAACTTTTTAGATTCTTTAGACGTCATCCAAAAAGGTTTGGTTTGATTATTAGGGGCAATAAAACCATCTTCACTTTCTGCCCATTTTAGTATAATGTATGGTCTGTTATTCTCATGAAATGTAATAAATCGTTTATTTAGAGATTTACTCTTTTCTTCTAAGACTCCAACAACAACTTTTATTCCCGCTTTTTTCATTTTTTGAATTCCTTTTCCAGAAACTTTAGAAAAAATATCCATACATCCGATTACTACTTTTGGTATCTTGTGTTTAATTATTAGATTATCACACGGAGGTGTTTTTCCATAATGAGAACAAGGTTCTAGGTTAACATAAAGGGTAGATTTATTCAGTAGGCTCTTGTCTTTAACACTAGATATTGCATTTACTTCTGCATGAGTAGAGCCATATTTCTTATGATACCCCCTGCCTATTATTTTATTATTGTGAACTATAACACTACCTACCATGGGATTACTAGAAACATTGCCTATCCCTTTGCATGCTAGGTCTAAACATTTTTGCATATAAAACTCTTGAGATTTCATGACTCAAAAGTACTAAATTGAATATATTTGTAGTATGGAAAAAGTTAGCAATATTATACCTTATTTTAGAAAAGAGTTATCTGCTATCTTTAACGATAAAGAAGTGCTAAACTGGGCTTATTTGAGTATTGAATATTTATTGGGATATAACCGTTCAGAGTGTATTATTCATTCAGAAAAATCGATTGATATTAGAGTTTCAGATAAATTGAAAAATATTATTGCAGATTTAAAGACTAATAAACCTTTTCAATATATTCTTGGTGAAACATATTTTTATGGTTTAAAGATAATCCTAAATATGCATACGCTTATTCCTAGGCCTGAAACCGAAGAATTGGTAGAATGGGTATTAAAAGAAAATTTCAATTCTGCACTAGATATAGGAACTGGTAGTGGATGTATTGCTATTGCTTTGGCAAAATATTCTAATGCAGATGTCTCTGCAATTGATATTTCAGAGCAAGCTCTAAAGGTAGCTAAAGAAAATGAAATATTAAATAGTGTGCAAGTAAATTGGAGTCAGCAGGATATCTTAGAGGTTAAATCATTGGCAAAAGTAGATTTATTTGTAAGTAACCCTCCTTATGTCTTAAATTCTGAGAAAGAAAGAATGCAGAAGAATATATTAGAATATGAACCTCATCTAGCACTCTTTGTTCCAGATAATGACCCTCTCATTTTTTATAAGAAAATTGCTGATATAGCAACTGAATCACTTACTGCTGGAGGAAAGTTGTTTTTTGAGATTAATGAGTATTTTGCAAACGAGTTAATTGCCATTTTAACTCAAATCGGTTTTGTTGATATTCAGTTGAAAAAAGACATAAACGATAGAGATAGAATGATAAAAGCCACTTGGAAATAATTATTTTTGAACAAATTAAAGTTATTATATGTCGTTAAAGAATATAACAAAACAAGAAGTGTTAGATGTGCAGGAAGAGTGGGCAATAGGGGTAATTGATATAGGTAATAAATTTTTACAGAAAGAAGATTATTCATCTTGTGCAGAACTATTCTTAGATAGCCTTTATGGGTTTAGCATGGGAGATGTATTATTCAAACCAACATTAGCTTCTGAGATACAATTTAGATTAAATAAAAAAGCTGCATTATCCTATTTTATAGGCGGAGATCCTGATTTTCCTGAGGATAATGGCTTTGCTTTAATTAACTGGCAAGATATAAGATTCGAGAACCAAGGAATATATATCGAAGGAAATATAGCAATAGCTATGGGTAATTACTTCATGAAAAAAGATAATATTGAAACAAAGGTTGAATATTCGTTTGTTTATAAGCAAGATGCTCAACGGAATTTACGTATTATTTTACATGACTCCCATCTGCCTTATATTCGCGGGACATTCTAATTTTAAATAAATGACAGATCAAGAACGTATAGCGTTTTTAACAGAAGAGCTTCACCTCCATAATCATTCATATTATGTATTGGATAGCCCTAGGATCTCAGATTTCGAATTTGATAAATTATTAGCAGAGCTAAAGTCTCTAGAGGATGCCAACCCTCATTTAATTTCTGTAAATTCCCCTACAAAAAGGGTTGGGGGTAGTGTTTTGGATGGTTTTAAGACAGTACAGCACAAGTATCCAATGCTATCATTAGGAAACACTTATTCTGCCCAGGAGTTGCAGGATTTTGACACAAAATTACGTAAACTTACAGATGACGATTTTGAGTACGTATGTGAACTGAAGTATGATGGGGTCTCCATTAGTTTGACTTATCAGGACGGAGAGTTAACTCAAGCTGTTACTAGAGGAGATGGGATTCAAGGGGATGATGTAACTGCTAATGTTCGAACAATTAAATCTATTCCATTAAAGTTAACAGGTGATTATCCTGCTAAATTTGAAATAAGAGGAGAGATTTTCTTATCTATTTCTGGATTAGAGAGAATGAATAAGCTTAGGATTGAAGAGGGGTTGGAACCTTATGCAAATCCTAGAAATACAGCATCTGGAAGCTTAAAATTATTAGATGTGAATACAGTTGCTAAGCGTCCTTTGGATTGTTACATGTATTATTTATTAGGTGATAACTTACCAAGTAACCAGCATTATGAAAATCTTCAGAAAGCAAAAAGATGGGGTTTTAAGGTGCCTTCAGAAATTAAAAAGGAGAGAACTATTAATGGCTCACTAGATTTTATAAGAAAATGGGAAATACAAAGGCATGATTTGCCTTATGAGATTGATGGTATTGTAATTAAAGTAAATGATACAAATCTTCAAGAGGAGATGGGTTTTACGGCCAAGACCCCAAGATGGGCAATTTCTTATAAATTTCAATCAGAACAAGTTGCTACCAGATTAAATGAGATTGTTTATCAAGTAGGTAGAACGGGTGCTATTACGCCTGTTGCTAATTTAGAGCCTGTAAAATTAGCAGGAACTACTGTTAAAAGGGCTTCCTTACATAATGCAGATCAAATTGCCAAACTAGATATTCGTAATGGGGATGTTGTTTATGTAGAGAAAGGAGGAGAGATCATTCCAAAGGTAGTTGGAGTGGAGTTGAAAAATAGAGACTTATTCTCTACAAGAACAATATATGCTTCGGTTTGTCCCTCATGTGATGCAGATTTAATTAGAAAGGAAGGGGATGCTAAGCATTATTGTCCAAACTCTGAAGCTTGTACTCCCCAGGTAGCAGCAAAGTTTGAGCATTTTATCAGTAGAAAAGCTATGAATATCGATGGGCTTGGCAGAGAGAAAATAGAGCTTTTAATAGATAAAGATTTGATTAGTGATTTTTCTGATCTATATAATTTAAATAGAATCGATTTATTGCCACTTGAGAGAATGGCAGAGAGGTCAGTAGATAATCTTATGTTGGCAATTGAGGCTTCAAAAAAGGTTTCTCTTGAGAGGCTTTTATTTGGTCTAGGGATAAGGTATATAGGAGAAACAGTCTCAAAAGTTTTAGTCAAAGAATTTAAAACTATTGATGCTATGATAGAGGCAGATTTTGAGACTTTAGTTGCTATTGATGAGATTGGAGCCAAAATAGCAGAGAGTGTAGTAGATTGGTTTTCTGTTCAGAAAAATATAGACTTGATAAATTCATTAAAATTGAGTGGACTGGAGTTCAAATCTAGTATTAGAGCTGAATTGTCAAATAAATTAGAGGGCATGAGAATAGTTATTTCTGGTACTTTCCAGCAATATAGCAGGAGAGAGCTCAAGAAGATGATTGAAGATCATGGAGGTAATAATGTTGGCTCAATATCAAAAAACACTACATTTGTATTAGCAGGGGATAATATGGGGGCTAGGAAAAAACAAAAAGCAGAAGATTTAGAAATTTTAATAGTAAGTGAGAGAGAATTCTTGGAGAAATTGAATTAATGGAATTTATAGAAGATTTGAAACAGAAAGTTGGGAAGTGGGTCTTTCAGAGAGAACTTAGGACAAATAGTAGAACTAAGGAGGTCTGCAATCTAGATGATGCGAAATCTATAGGTGTTTTATATGATGCCACAACAGAAGAGCAAATTAAAATGATACAACCCTTTGTTTCCTATTTCTTTGATTTAAAGAAAGATGTAAAGGCGCTAGGCTATGTGAATGCAAATGAGTTGTCTTATTGTCATGTCCCTAAGTTACAGTATGATTTTTTCTATAAGAAGGACCTAAATTGGTACTATAAACCACAAAATTATATTATTGATAATTTTATTAGAAAGGAATATGATATTCTTATAAATTTATGTGATAGTAATATTATTCCGATCAAATATTTAGTAGCCAGTTCTATTGCACATTTTAAGATAGGGATTTATCAAGAAAACTATGAAATATATGATTTAATGATATCTTTAAAGGACGATAAGAGTATAGAAAAATTGATGGATGAAATAAAACACTATATTAATTTAATTAATAAAGGAGATGGATAAAATTAAAGGCACCGGAGTTGCTTTAGTCACACCTTTTAATCATGACAGATCGGTTGATTATGACGGGTTAGAGAGTCTTTTAAGCTATGTAATTGATGGTGGTGTGGATTATCTAGTTTTGATGGGAACAACTGGCGAGAGTACTGCTTTGTCAAAAGCTGAGAAAATTAAGGTTATTGATTTTTGCAAGAGAGTAAATAATGGTAGATTACCGATTGTTTTAGGTATTGGAGGCAATAATACGACAAATGTAGTGGCTGATATTAAATCTGCAGATTTAGAGGGTGTTGACGCAATTCTTTCTGTTTCTCCTTCATATAACAACCCTTCACAGGAAGGTATCTATCAGCATTATAAAGCACTCTCAGAATCTTGTCCATTACCAATTATAGTATATAATGTTCCCGGGAGGACTTCAAGTAATATATCTGCTCATACGACAGTGCGTTTGGCTACAGATTTTAAGAATATAGTTGCAGTGAAAGAGGCTTCTGGAGATATGGATCAGATTATGAGAATATTAAAAGACAAACCGTCTAATTTCGTAGTGATCTCCGGAGACGATAGTTTAACATTACCTATGATATACATGGGTGCAGAAGGAGTAATATCTGTAATAGGGCAATCTCATCCTAAAGAGTTTTCTGATATGGTTTCTTTTGCTTTGTCAGGAGAGCAAGAATCTGCTAATCAGGTGCATTATAAATTATATAGTTTTTATGGGGCGCTCTATGCTGAAGGAAATCCTGTAGGAGTAAAAGCATGTTTGGAGTGTCTGGGTATCTGTAAGGCAGTTGTTCGTCTTCCTCTTATTGAGGCAAGTAGTATAATAAGAAATAAACTAGGCAATTTACTAAAACAATGAGAAACTTAATTTCATTACTAATGATTTTATTATCTTCATCTACTGTAGCTCAAGAATCAATTTATGATATAAAGCTTAATGATATTAATAATAACCCTGTTGATTTGGGCCAGTTTAAGGGTAAATATCTTCTTATTGTAAATGTAGCTTCAGAGTGCGGTTTTACACCACAATATGAAGAATTGGAGGAGATGCAACGAAACTATAAGGAAGATTTAGTTGTTCTTGGTCTTCCTTGCAATCAGTTTGGAGGACAGGAGCCAGGAAGTTCTAGAGAGATCCAAGAGTTTTGTTCTAGCAACTATGGTATTAGTTTTTTATTAACTGAGAAGATTAAGGTTAAAGGAGAGGGTCAGCATAAGCTCTATTGCTGGTTAACAGATAAAACGTTAAATGGGAGATCTAACTCTTCAGTAAGATGGAATTTCCAGAAATATTTAGTAAGCCCAAAAGGGGAACTACTTGATTATTTTTATTCTATGACAAATCCAATGAGTCCAAAAATCACTTCTATATTAGAGCAATAAATTATAGATGCTACAGTTTACTAGGGGTAAAAATAATTTAGGAATATCCAATTATACATTTTATCTTTGCACCTATAAAAATTATTATGAGAAATCTTCTTAAAATATTATTAATCACTGTTACTTTAGTTGCATGTGGAGAATATCAGAGAGTACTAAAAAGTGATGATTATAATCTTAAGTATGATAAGGCTGTTTCATATTATGAGAATAGCGATTACAATAGGGCTATGCCTCTATTTAATGAGCTTTCTACTGTTATGAAAGGAACTGCTAAGATACAAGAAATAAACTTTTATTATGCTTACTGTAACTATTCTATAGGTGACAATTTATTGGCTGCTTATCTATTTAGAAATTACACTATTAATTTCCCCAATAGCAAACATACTGAGGAGTGTGCTTATATGGGGGCATATTGTTATTATAACGAGGCTCCTGTTTACTCGCTAGATGCTACAAATACGCATAGAGCTATTAAAGAGTTGCAATCATTTATTGATAGATACCCAACAAGTATTAGGGTTGCAGAATGTAATGAATTAATTGATGAGTTGAGAGCTAAACTATCTTTAAAGGCTTTTGAAAATGCTAAGCAGTACTACACTACTTCAGATTATAAATCAGCAATTATTTCTTTAGATAATGTACTGATTGATTTTCCATCATTTAATAATAGAGAGGAGGTGCATTTTTTGATTGTGAAATCAACTTATTTACTTGCTATTAATAGTATTAGTTCTAAAGTAGAAGAACGACTCATAGAGACCTTAGAAGCGTATTCCCATTTTAAGGATAATTATCCTGACAGTGCTCATCTAGAAGAATTAGAAGCAACTTATAATAAAACACAAACAACCTTAATTGAATTAAAACAAAGAAAAGATGAAATTTAAAAATACTGGAGCTGCAAAGACTACAATAACTAGAGATATAAATGAGTTCACAGACAAGATGGATAATATTTTCAAGACTGTGTCTATAATTGCAAAGAGGGCTTCACAGGTAAATGAAAATATGAAAGAAGAGTTAATGGAGAAATTAAAAGAATTCGAAATCTCCCAGGATCAACTTGATGAAGTCTTTGAGAATAAAGAGCAGATTGCAGTATCAAAGTTTTATGAAGGCTTGCCAAAACCTTGGGCTATTGCAATGCAAGAACTTTTAGATGATGCTCTTTATATGAGAGATGGGGATGAGTCGGAAGATGACGACATAGATGCTTAAAGGAAAAAAGGTATTAATAGGAGTATCAGCTAGTATTGCAGCTTATAAGAGTGTAGAGCTTGTGCGTTTGTTTAAGAAAGAAGGAGCTTCAGTTAAGGTAATTCAAACTGAGGCTTCTTTACTTTTTGTTGCTCCTTTTACACTTGCTACTTTATCCGAGAATCCAGTTCTTTCAGAAATGGTTGATGCCGAAAGTGGAGAATGGAATAGTCATGTTGATCTGGGTTTATGGGCTGATTTTATGGTTATCGCTCCGCTTACTGCAAATACTATGGCTAAGATGACAACTGGAGAATGTGACAATCTACTTTTAGCAACTTATTTGTCAGCAAAATGTCCTGTTTATTTTGCGCCTGCTATGGATTTAGATATGTATAGACATCCAACTACAGTGAAGAATATTGAGAAGCTGCAGTCTTTTGGGGATATTCTTATTCCTTCTGGTTTTGGAGAACTTGCTAGCGGTTTAGTTGGGGAAGGTAGAATGGCTGAACCTTCGGAGATTATTGAACACATTAATTTAGATCTATCAACGAAATTGTTGTTGTCAGGTAAAGAAGTGTTAATTACAGCAGGCCCCACTTATGAGGCAATAGACCCTGTTCGTTTTATTGGGAATCGATCTTCAGGAAAAATGGGTATTTCATTAGCTTTAGAATGTGCTAATAATGGGGCAAAGGTTACACTTATACTAGGTCCCTCACATATTGATGTAGAACATTCTAATATTATTGTGCATAAGGTAGAATCGGCTAATGAAATGTTTAAGATGGCAGATAATTGCTTTCCAAGTTCAGATATATCAATATTCACTGCAGCTGTTTCAGATTATAAGCCTAGTTCTTTTTCAAATGATAAGATTAAAAAAACAGATAAAGATCTTACAATACCGCTTCTAAGAACTATTGATATCTTGTCAGTTTTGGCATCAAAAAGGACAGAAAAACAATTTTTAGTTGGTTTTGCTTTAGAGACAAAAGATGAATTAAGAAATGCAAAAGAAAAACTTAAAAATAAGGATCTTGATATGATTGTGCTTAATTCGTTAAATGATAGAGGGTCTGGTTTTGGGCATAGTACAAATAAGATTACTATTATTGACAGAAAAAATAATATCTTTGATTTTGAGTTAAAAGATAAGTCAGAAGTTGCTAAAGATATTATTACAAAGATTATAGAATTATACTAAATGAAAAGAATATTCCTCTTACTTGTGTTTTTAGGGTCCTCATTCATGGCTCATGCTCAAGAGCTCTTATGTAATGTAAGTGTTAGTTCGTCGCAAGTTCAGACTAGTGATAGAAAAGTTTTTCAGACAATGCGAACAGAAATCTATGATTTTATTAATAATAAAATATGGACATCTACTAAAATAGAAAATGAAGAGAGGATTGAATGTACTATAAGAATTAATATTACAAGGAAGATATCTAATGATGAGTATGAAGGTTCTATTCAGATTCAGAGTACTAGGCCTGTTTTTGGCACTTCATATAAGTCTACGTTATTTAATTATCTAGATAACAAATTCAGGTTTAAGTATCTAGAGTATCAATCTTTAGAGTTTTCTGATGCAACACATATGTCAAATCTAACATCTGTATTAGCATTCTATGTGAATATCATTTTGGGTTTAGATTTTGCAACCTTCTCAGAAGAGGGGGGTAATGAATACTTTAATATAGCCCAGAGGATAGTAACTAACGCTCAGAATGCGCCAGAACCAGGTTGGAAAGCCTTTGAGAGTGATAAAAATCGTTATTGGTTAGCTCATGATCTAATGGATCAAAGGTATTCAGATTTTCATACAGTCATGTATCTTTATCATAGACAAGGCTTAGATAAATTAGGGGAGGAGTCAGAAGATGCTAGATTTGAAATCACAGAAGCTTTAGAAAGTCTAAAAAGTATCTATAGGGAAAACTCTTCTGCATTTCTTTTGCAATTATTTTTTGATGCGAAAGCAGATGAAATAGTTAATATTTACTCTGGAGCTTTTCCTAATGAACAGGCTAGAATTATTAAAACTTTACTTGAAATAGACCCTTCCCATTCTACTAAGTATGAATCAATTTCTCAGCAAGAATCAGGAGGAGACAGATGATTAGAAGCCTTAAAATTAGGAACTACACTTTATTAAAAGATGTAAGTATAGATTTCAAAAAAGGTTTTACTGTTATTTCTGGTGAAACAGGTGCTGGAAAATCAGTGATGCTTGATGCACTGACATTGTTATTAGGCAAAAGAATAGAGAGGTATTCTATAGATAAGACTTCTGCCAAGACAATAATTGAGGGAGAGTTTAGTATCCAAAAATCAAAGCTGGCTTTTTTCGAGAAGCATGATCTTGATTTTCAAGAATTAACGGTTATTAGGAGAGAATTTAATTCTGATGGGAAAAGTAGAGCTTTTATAAATGACACTCCGGTTTTACTTAATGTGCTATCAGAGTTTCGAAATAAGATAATTGAGATTCATGCTCAGCATCAGTCAATTCTATTAAAAGATGAGGTTGCCCAGTTCGCTTTAATTGACAGATTAGCTAAATCAGAAAAGGAGCTTCTTTCATATCAGGAAGAATTACAGAAATACAATCAGCTCAAGATGGAGTTAGATCTTATCCAGAGATCAGGAAGTTTATCAGAGAATGAATTAGACTTTTTGCAGTACCAACTTGAGGAGTTGGAGAATTGCAATTTAGAAGCTGGGGAGAAAGAGAAGCTTGAGCAGAAGATCTCAATTTTAGAAAATATTGAAGGGGTTATGAATGTAGTTTCTGAGAGTGAGAAATATTTAAATAATGAGCAGGGTATTTTATCTCAGTTATCTTCTGTAAAAAGAAAGTTGTTGGAATTTGAAACTTTTACTGAGCTTTATGAAAGAGTAGCGAGTGTTATTATTGAATTAAATGATGTGAGTTCTAATCTAGCTTCTCTAGACAACAAACTTAGATTGGATCCGTCTGAGTTGCTTGTTCTTAATAATAGGTTAGATGTAATTAATAAATTGTTGCAAAAACACAGAAAGGATACTGTGGCGGGCTTACTTATTTATCAGCAGGAGATTAAATCCAGGATTAAACTTTCATCATCATCTGAGATGGAGTTGAAAAACAAGAAGATTGAGATAGAAGATCAATTTTTGGTTTTGCAAGGGAAGGCATCTGACTTAAATATTAAACGTAATAATATTCTCCCTTTTCTAAAGAAAGAGGTAGAAAGCAATTTAATAAATTTAGGAATGCCTTATGCAAATTTTATGGCGGCTATTAATGTGAGTGATAGTTATCATAAATTTGGAAATACATCAATATCTTTCCTTTTTTCAGCAAATAGAGGAGGTGAATTACTGGAGGTGTCAAAAGTGGCTTCTGGTGGTGAATTGTCAAGACTTATGTTGGCCATAAAGTATATTTCTGCAACACTTTCGGAAGTAGATATTCTAGTTTTTGACGAAATAGATATAGGGGTTAGTGGAGAGATAGCAGCATTAATGGGGAAAATGATGCAGGAAATTAGTAAGTCAACTCAGCTTATAGCAATTTCTCATTTGCCTCAGATTGCCTCAAAGGCAGATGAACATCTTAAGGTAGTAAAATCAGTTATTGGTATTGAAACTGTTTCAAATGTAAAAAACTTAGATAAACAAGCTAGGATAGAGGAGATTGCAAAATTATTAAGTGGAAAAGAAGTTACATCAGAGGCATTTGAGAATGCGAGGGTGTTATTAAGTCAATAATTTTATATTTGTAAAATAAATTAAATAAAATGGCAAACAATATTTTAAAAGGAAAGAGAGGTGTTATCTTCGGAGCATTAGACAATAAGTCTATTGCTTGGAAAGTTGCTGAACATGCTCACAATGAGGGAGCTAAATTTGTTCTAACAAATGCTCCTATTGCTTTGCGTATGGGAGATATTCAAGAACTGGCTAATAAAACAGGTTCTAAAGTTATACCTGCTGATGCTACTTCAATGGAAGATCTAAAGTCGCTTTATGAAGGTGCAATGTTAGAGCTCGGTGGTAAGATTGATTTTGTGCTTCATTCTATTGGAATGTCAGTAAATGTCAGGAAAGGAAGACCTTATTATAAGCAAAACTATGATTGGACCATGAAGGGGTATGATGTGTCAGCAATGTCATTTCATAAAACCATGCAAGCGGCTTGGGAGCTAGATGCTTTAAATGAGTGGGGGTCTGTTATAGGGCTTTCATATATTGCCGCACAGAGAGTATTTCATACCTATAATGACATGGCAGATAATAAGGCTGTTTTGGAGTCTATTGCTAGAAGTTTTGGTTATCATTATGGATTAAGAAGGAAGGTAAGGGTAAATACTATCTCTCAGTCTCCAACTGAGACTACTGCTGGTAGTGGGGTCGCTGGTTTTGATGGCTTCTATAGGTTTGCTAATGATTTATCTCCTTTAGGGAATGCGTCAGCTGATGAGTGTGCTGATTATTGCATCTCATTATTTTCTGACTATTCAAAGAAAGTGACTATGCAGAACTTATTTCATGATGGCGGCTTCTCATTTACTGGCATGAGTGAGACAGCAATGGATACATACATGAAAGTAATAGAAGATGAGAAAAAAGGATAAGATTTTGATATATTAGTTAACATATAAAAGGGAGAGTAGATTCTTCCTTTTTTGTTTTAAAAAAATATGAATAAGGTAATTTGTTTATGGTCTTGCCCCAGAAATGTCTCTACAGCATTAATGTATGCATTTGCTCAACGAGAAGACACTTCTGTATTTGATGAGCCTCTTTATGCACACTACCTTAAAGTAAGCGGAGCTAATCATCCCGCAAGAGATCTGGTTCTAGCTACTTTAGATAGCAATGGCAATAAGGTCGTTAAAGAAGTTATTTTACAGAAGAGTGAAAAGTTGTTATTCCATAAATTAATGACTCATTTTCTGGTTGGAATAAATACCCAATTCTTGTCATCGGTTAAGAACATTATTTTTATTAGGAATCCTCAAGAGATTATTTATTCATATAGCAAAATTATTGCAAATCCATCCATAGATGATATTGGCATCAGAAAGCAATATGAGTTGTATTTAGATCTAAAGAGCAGGGGTGAAACTCCTATTGTCTTAGATGCAAAATATTTATTACAGAATCCAGAACTTATTCTTAGAAAGATTTGTCTTCTTTTAGATATATCTTTTGACAAGAATATGCTGACGTGGAAGAGAGGAGGAATAAAGGAAGATGGTGTCTGGGCAAAGTATTGGTATAAAAATATTCATAATTCCACGGGTTTTCATCCTTATGAAATACAGAATATTATACTTAGAGAGAGTAATTTGGAGCTATCTAGGGAGTGTCTTCCTTATTATGAGTTTTTAACTGTTAAATCAATACAATTATGATACAAAAATTTGATAAGAGAAATAAAGATATTAAAGTATGGATTAATGGCAAACTGCTTCATAGAGATCACGCAAAGATATCTGTCTTTGATAGTGCGGTACAGGGAGGAGATGCTGTCTGGGAAGGGATAAGAGTATATAAAAGCAGGATTTTTTGCTTTGAGGAGCACCTGAATAGACTAGTGGAGTCTACAAAAAGTATGGCCTTTACAAATATTCCTTCTCTTATAGAGGTTAGAAATGCTGTTTTTTCTACACTTGAAGCTAATAGAATGGAGGATGATGCTCATATCAGGTTAACTCTTACCAGAGGAGAAAAGATTACTTCAGGGATGAATCCAGTGTTAAATCAATTTGGTTGCTCTCTAATTGTACTAGCTGAATGGAAGCCTCCAATCTTTTATGGTAAGGATTTATGTTTAGTCACATCGAGTATTAGAAGAAACTCACCTTTATGTTTGGATTCGAAAATACATCATGCTAATCTAATAAATAACATTTTAGCAAAAATTGAAGCTAATCATGCTGGTGCTGATGATGCTTTAATGCTTGATCTAGACGGATTTGTAGCTGAAACAAATTCTACTAATATATTTATGATAAAAGATGGAGTCCTAATCACACCTTTTGCCAAGGCCTGTTTGCCTGGGATCACTAGAGGTTTGATTTTTCAAATTTGCAAAAAGAACAAGTTTCCAATTCTTGAACAGGATCTCTCAGTAACTCAGCTTTATAATGCAGATGAGGTTTTTACAACTGGAACAATGGGAGAGTTAGCTAGAGTAAATGAAATTGATAAAAGAAAAATAGAGAATAAAGGAGAGGTGTTTCGTGAAATCCAAACTTTATTTAGAGAATTAACAGAAAAGAAGGGAGAGAGCTTGCCCTTTTAGGTTGTTTTTTTTACTTTTGGTTTAACTATATTAATTTCCAAATTAGTTTCCTCTTTATTTAAGCTTACTTTAATATTGTCTCCTTCTTTAATTTTTGCATTGATAATCTCTTCAGACAAAGGGTCTTCAAAGTATTTCTGGATAGCGCGTTTTAGGGGTCTTGCTCCAAATTTAGAATCAAATCCTTTTTCGGCAATAAAATCTTTTACTCTTTTAGATATTCTGACTGTATATCCTAAAGTGTCAATACGCTTTAATAGGCTGTTCATTTCAATATCAATGATTTGATTAATATCTTCTTTGTCTAGACTGTTAAAAATAATTATATCATCGATTCTATTTAGAAATTCAGGGGAGAAGGCTCTCTTCAATGCTTTTTCGATTACCCCCTTGTTATTATTGTCTTTATTTGTTTGTTTAGATAAAGTGTTAAAGCCTATTCCTTGTCCAAAGTCCTTTAGCTCTCTTGCGCCAATATTAGATGTCATAATGATTATGGTGTTTTTAAAACTGACCTTTCTCCCTAAACTATCAGTCATTTGCCCGTCATCTAATGCCTGTAATAGTAGATTAAACACATCAGGATGTGCTTTCTCAATTTCATCAAGTAAAATAACGGAGTAAGGTTTTCTTCTAACTTGTTCAGTTAGCTGCCCTCCTTCTTCGTAGCCAACATATCCTGGGGGAGCTCCAACCAGTCTACTTACCGCAAACTTCTCCATAAATTCGCTCATATCAATTCTAATAAGTGCTTCCTGGGAGTCAAATATCTCTTCAGCTAATGCCTTAGTCAGTTGGGTTTTTCCGACTCCAGTAGGCCCTAAAAAGATGAATGATCCAATTGGTTTAGTTGGATCTTTGAGTCCAACACGATTTCTTCTGATAGCCCTTACAACTTTCTCTACAGCCTCATCTTGCCCAATAATTCTTTCTTTAATATTATCAGTCATTAAGGAAAGCTTTTTTCTTTCTTTTGAGGCTACTCTATTAACAGGTATGCCAGTCATTATTGAGACAACATCTGCCACATTATCTTCTGACACAGTCTCTTTGTTTAGTGTCAATTCTTTTTCCCAGATATCTTGTGCGTGTGTTAATTGAGCCTGAAGTTTCTTTTCAGAATCTCTTAGTTCGGCAGCAGCTTCAAATTTCTGTTTTTTTATTGCTTCTTTCTTTTTTTCAGTGAGATCTGAAAGCTTTGCTTCTAGTTTCGTAATATGACCTGGTGCCTCAACATTTGTAATATGAACACGAGATCCGGCTTCATCCAATGCATCAATTGCTTTGTCTGGCAAGAATCTATCGTTCATATATCTATCCGTAAGAATTACACATGATTGAATAGCATCATCAGTATAAGTTACATTGTGATGTTTTTCATATTTTGTCTTGATGTTATTTAATATCTCTATTGTTTCTTCAATAGATGTAGGGTCAATCATAACTTTCTGGAATCTTCTCTCTAGAGCTCCGTCTTTTTCAATATGCTGTCTGTATTCGTCTAGTGTAGTTGCGCCGATGCATTGTAATTCACCTCTGGCAAGTGCAGGTTTAAACATGTTTGATGCATCTAATGATCCAGTAGCACCTCCGGCTCCTACTAGAGTGTGAATTTCGTCAATAAATAAAATGATATCAGGGTTTTTCTCTAGTTCATTAATGACCCCCTTCATTCTTTCTTCAAACTGCCCTCTGTACTTTGTTCCTGCAACTAATGCTGCAAGGTCAAGCATTACTACCCTTTTATGAAAGAGGACTCTTGAGACTTTCTTTTGTACTATTCTTAGAGCTAATCCTTCTGCAATAGCAGATTTGCCAACGCCAGGCTCTCCTACTAGTATAGGATTGTTTTTCTTTCTTCTACTAAGAATTTGTGATACTCTTTCAATCTCTTTTTGTCTTCCTACTATAGGGTCTAATTTATCTTCTATAGCATACTGGGTTAGGTCCCTACCGAAACTATCTAATACTGGTGTTGCGCTTTTTGATACTGTCTTTGACCTTTCAGTTGAAGGAGGTCCAAAAATGTTATCATCATCCTCAATTTTATCCATATCATCTAGACTTGATGAGATGTTACTCCCCGTTTCTCTTTCGTATTCATCAAGGACAATCTCATAATTAATATGAATGTGTTCAAAGGAACTTGTAACAATATTATTAGGGTCTAGCAAGATGGCAAGTAGAACATGGATTGTTTTAATTTCAGTATCGTTTAGATTTGTCTGTTCCATTATAGACTTTTTGAGAATTCTTTCAGTCTGTTTTTTAAATTCGACACTGTCTTTTTCGGCATTTGTTCGACTGCCTCTTCTTGTGATCTTATTCTCAATAATCACCCTTAAATCCTTAGGATTAATACCAAGATTTTTCAGCACTCTTATGGCTGTGCCTTCTCCCTCCCTTAGTATGCCTAAAAATAAATGTTCGACTCCAATACTCCTGCCGCCTAGCCTAAGAACCTCTTCTCTTACATAGGTAAATACATCCTTCATTCTATTTGAAAATTCTGTTTTCATAACTTGATATTTTTATATCATTAAAATTGTTTGCAAGATACCTACTAAAATTGCAGTATTTTTAAACGTTATACTTGATTTTTTTAAACAAAAATTGTTTATAACTAACTACTTAAAAACAAGGTGTGTTACTGTTATAAAATACGAATTTTTTTTAGATTTGTTACTTAATTTAAAAAAGGTATAAAATATGACACTAGGAGAAAGAATTATCCCAATTAATATTGAAGAGGAGATGAAATCAAAGTACATTGATTATTCAATGTCAGTAATTGTTTCAAGAGCATTGCCAGATGTAAGAGATGGTCTGAAGCCAGTTCATAGAAGGGTTTTATTTGGAATGCATGAGTTAGGAGTGAAATCAAATTCATCATATAAGAAGTCTGCTAGGATTGTGGGGGAGGTGCTTGGTAAATTCCATCCTCATGGTGATACATCAGTATATGATGCTATGGTGCGTATGGCTCAAGAATGGAGTCTGCGATACATGCTTGTAGATGGACAGGGTAATTTCGGATCTGTTGATGGGGATAATCCAGCTGCAATGCGTTACACAGAGGCTAGGATGCGTAAAACAGCAGAAGACATGCTGCTTGATATTGACAAAGAGACTATTGATTGGAGGTTAAATTTTGACGACACATTAAAAGAGCCGTCTGTCTTGCCTTCTAGATTGCCTGCTTTACTTCTAAATGGGACAACTGGTATTGCTGTTGGTATGGCTACTAATATGCCGCCACATAACCTTTCAGAGATTATAGATGGCATTTTGTCATATATCGATAAAAGAGGAGAAGTTGAGATTTCTGATTTAATGGAGTATGTAAAAGCACCCGACTTCCCTACTGGAGGGACTATATATGGTTATGATGGAGTAAGGTCTGCTTTTGAGACGGGTAGAGGAAGGATTGTTATAAGAGGGAAGGTTAGCTTTGAAGAGACGGCAACTAGAGATCGGATTATTGTGGAAGAGATTCCTTACATGATTAATAAATCTACAATGATTACTCAGACTGCAGAGTTGATTAATTCCAAGAAGCTGGATGGGATCGCTGATATTAGAGATGAGTCTGATAGGAATGGAATGCGTATTGTTTATGATTTAAAGAGAGATGCTATTCCTAATATAGTTCTGAATAAATTATTTAAGTACACGTCTCTACAGTCTTCATTTTCAGTAAATAACATTGCCCTTGTAAAGGGTCGTCCTATGCTTTTAAATTTGAAACAATTAATAGGGTGTTTTGTTGATCATAGGCATGAGGTTCTAATAAGAAAGACTAAGTTTGAGTTAGCTGCAGCTGAGGCAAGATCTCATATATTAGAAGGGCTGCTAATTGCATTAGAGAATTTAGACGCTGTAATTAAGTTGATCCGATCTTCTCGTACTCCTGAGGATGCAAGAAATGGATTAATGAGTAATTTTGATCTTTCAGAAGTTCAATCTAGAGCTATTCTTGATTTAAGATTACAGAAACTTACTGGTCTTGAGATGGACAAAATTAAGGCAGAGCATGCTGAGATAATGGAGAAAATTAAGCATTTTAATTTGATCTTATCAGATGAAGATTTACGATACACAATGCTTTCTGATGACTTAAGGCTAGTTAAAGAGAAGTATGGTGATGAAAGAAGATCAAATATTGAATATTCATCTTCAGAAGTGAGTATTGAGGATATGATACCTAATGAGGAGGTTTTGATAACAATTTCTCATTTAGGCTATGTAAAGAGGACATCATTAAGTGAGTATAGAGCGCAAAATAGAGGGGGAGTGGGAAGCAGAGGAGCTACTACTAGGGATGAAGATTTTGTGGAAGAAATGATAATGGCTCACAACCATGATTACATGCTTTTCTTTACCGAGCAAGGCAAGTGTTTTTGGTTAAGAGTATATGAAATTCCTGAAGGAGGAAAAACATCAAAAGGAAGAGCTATTCAGAATTTGATTAATCTACCAAAAGAGGATAAAGTGATGGCCTATATTAATACTAAGGATTTAAAGGATGAAGAATATATCAACTCTCACTATATAGTTATGTGTACAAAGCAAGGAGTTATTAAGAAGACCTCTCTAGAGCAATATTCTCGCCCTAGGACAAATGGTATTAATGCGATTACTATTCGTGAAGGAGATCAATTATTAGAGGCAAAAATGACTACTGGGAATTCTCAAATTATGATGGCGGTTAAATCAGGAAAATCTATAAGATTTGAAGAGGAGAAAGTTAGAGCAATGGGTAGAACAGCTGCTGGGGTCAGAGGAATTAGATTAGCTGATGGGGATGATGAAGTTGTGGGAATGATCTGTCTTGAAAATATGGATTCATCGGTATTAGTTGTATCAGAAAATGGATATGGCAAGCGTTCAGATGTGGAAGACTATAGAGTTACCAATAGAGGCGGTAAAGGAGTTAAGACAATTAACATTACAGAGAAAACTGGGAACCTAATTGCCTTAAAAAATGTAACTGACCTTGATGATTTGATGGTTATAAACAGATCAGGCATTACAATTAGAATTGGTGTGGACACTTTAAGGGTCATGGGTAGAGCAACTCAAGGTGTTAAGATTATTCGATTAAGGGATGATGATCGTATAGCTTCTGTTGCAAAGGTTTCTAAGTTTGAGGAAGACGAAGAGATATCATTGGATGATGAAGGTAATATAATTGAAACTACTGGAATATTTGAAGATGAGTCCTCACTAGCAGAAACAAATGATGCTAATCAAAATCCAGAAGAAAATAATAATCAAAAAATAAATGATAATGAAGAAAATTAATCTTTTAGCTGTTTTCATCCTTTTTACCTCTATCTTGTTGGCTCAGGATATTACTAAGAGTATTTTAGTTAAACCTGCAAGTACTAATCCTGTAGATATCCCTTATGAAAAATGGGAACTTCCTAATGGAATGAAAATCTTGATTCATGAAGATCATTCAGATCCTATAGTGCATGTTCATGTGACTTATCATGTTGGTTCAAATAGAGAAACTGCTGGTAAATCTGGTTTCGCACATTTTTTTGAGCATATGCTGTTTCAGGGCTCTGAGCATGTGGAAGACGAGCGAGCTCCTAGAATTATAGCTGAAGCTGGTGGCCAGTTGAATGGAAATACAACTTATGATAGAACGGTTTATTATCAAACAGTACCAAGTAATCATTTAGAAACGATTTTATGGTTAGAGGCAGACAGGATGGGTTTTTTACTTAATGCAGTGACTCAAGAAAAATTTGAGAATCAAAGGGATGCAGTAACAAATGAGAAGTATCAAAACCAAATGAATCAGCCTTATGGGATGAGTTATGAGATTCTTGGTCAGAGTCTCTATCCACCTTCTCACCCTTATAATTGGCCTGTTATAGGTTATGTTGATGATTTAGATAGAGCAACCTTAGATGATCTCAGAAACTTTTTTCTAAGGTGGTATGGTCCAAATAACGCTATTCTTACTATTTCTGGGGATGTCAGTTCCAGTCAGGTGATCCCACTTGTGGAGAAGTATTTTGGATCTATTAATAGAGGTCCAGAGGTAAGAAGACAAAGAGCTAATGTTCCTAGACTTTCTTCTGATATATATACTGGATATACTGATAATGTCTATTTGCCAATGACTGACATGGTTTTTCCTACCGTTCCAAACTATCATAAGGATGAAGCAGCTCTTGATGTTCTTGCTGCTTTAATGGGAGATGGTAAAAAGTCAATCTTCTATAAGAATTTTGTTAAATCTGAAAAAGCTATACAGGCTGGAGTTAGTCACCCATGTAGAGAATTGTCAGGTGAATTTCATTTTACTGTACTTACTTTTCCTGATTGGCAGGAGGATCCAGGAATTTATTTTAATAATGTTGAAGCAGATATTAGAAATACAATTGCAGAATGGGAGGAGCAAGGTTTCACTGATGAAGATCTAGCTATGGTAAAAACAGAGATGGAATCACAGAGTATTGATATGAAAAGGTCTATTTCTTCTAAAGCTAGCACTATATCTTCATGGGAGTGGTTAGGGAGAGGAAGATATAACATGTCTTCTGAATTAGAAAGATATAATAGTGTCACCAGAGAGGATGTTATGAGAGTATTTAAGAAATACATAAAGAATAAAAAAGCAGTTATTAATCAAGTGAGACCAAAGAGTCCATATGTTGAGAAGTTAGATTCAATGGTGTCAGTTAATCCTAATATTAGTTTGATATTAGATGAGGATCCGCAATATGTAGGGTTGGAATACAAGAGGCCTGAAGATTCTTTTGATAGAAGTATTCAGCCTAAACCAGCACCTGCCAAAGCATCAGTAGTTCCAGATTATTACAAAGAAGAGTTTGATAATGGTCTTAAAATAATAGGCACTCAGTCAACCGAACTACCTAAAATATATATGCGTCTAAGGATTGAGGGAGGAGGATTATTAGTAGACAAGAAGCGTAGTGGATTAGCGGGGCTTACTGCAGATATGATGAATGAAAGCTCTCAGAATTATACATCTGAAGAGATTAGTGTAGAATTGCAAAAACTAGGAAGTTCTATTTCTTTTTCTGCTGATGAAGATGGGACTACTATGTATATTGAATCACTAACTAAGAATATAGATGCCACACTAGTGTTAGCTGAAGAAAAATTACTTAGACCTGCATTTAATAATGATGATTTTAAGAGGGTGAAAAAGCAAACTCTAGAAGGTATGGAGGCAATGAAAAAGAATTCTCAATATTTAGGCTTTACATATCTTAGTAATCAATTATTTGGAGAAACACCATTTGGCAGGGTAACTAGCGATAAATCTATTAAAAAGATTAAACTTTCAGATGTTCAAAGTTATTATAAAAATTATTCTGCATCTATTAGTTCATTGGTGGTAGTAGGTGATATAGACAGGAAGACATTGCTTTCCAAAATTAATTTTCTTAGAAATTGGGAGTCAAAGGAAATTGTGATTCCGTCAAATTTTGATTTTCCAGAAAACAATGAGACTCAAATATATTTATTAGATAAGGAAGGTGCTTCACAATCATTTATTATAATGGGACATTTAGCTGACAAATATGATGCAGATGGAGATCATTTTAAGTCACAGATAATGAATTATCCATTAGGTGGAGGTATGAGTGGTAGATTCTTTTTAAATCTTAGAGAAGATAAAGGATGGACTTATGGTGCAAATTCTATGTTTATGGCATCAAATAAGAATGGAGCCTTTGCTATGTTTACTAGTGTTAAAACAGAAGCCACAGATAGTGCTTTGACAGAAATATTTAAGGAGTTTAACTCATATAGAACTGCTGGAATTACAGAAAAAGAGTTGCAATTCACTAAAGATGCATTTCTTGGGGGTGAAGCATTGAAGTATGAGACTTCAGGACAGAAATTAGGGTTTCTAAATAAAATTCTAACATATGATCTAGATAAGAGCTATATTGCTAGACAAGCTGATGTATTGAACTCAATTACAAAAGCTGATGTTGATGCGATTGCAAAAACAAAGATACAACCTAATAAGATGTCTATTATTATTGTTGGAAATAAGTATTTAATTAAGAAAAAGTTAAAAAACTTAGAGTCTGGTAGTGATGGAATGAAGTACAATTTTAAAATAAATGAAATAAAATACTAGGAACAATGAAAAAAGTTATTCTAATAATATTATTATCTGCGATCAGTAGTGTAGTCTTTGCACAGTCTCAGAATGTTACTTCTGCAGCAATAATATTAAAACAATATAATTCTGAAAAAGACAAATCTATTAAGACTCTTAAAATTAAAGAGGCTAAAGAATTTATTGACAAAGCATTTGCTAATGAAAGCACTGCAAACGCTGCTAAGATGTGGAACTATAGGGCACCGATTTATTTACAGATTGCATTAAAAGAACCAGCTCTTGATGGAGATGCTATTTTGAAAGCAACTGAGGCCTATATTAAATGTCTAGAGAGAGATAGAAAGGGTAGGGTTATAGTAAGGAAATGGACTGCAGAAGAGGATGTGTTAGCAGGATTAGTACAGTGTGGGTATAAATTATTCAATTCAGCTATTGATAAGTATAATGCACAAGAATATAGTAAGTCTTTAGATTATTATGATGCTATTTTTGACATTATTCCTTTAGATTCTGAAGACCAGCTTAAAAGAGGAAATATAACAAATGAGACTATTCTATATAACTCATTTTTTGCTTCAAGGAAAATGGAAGATAATGCTAAGTCTAGAGAGTTGTTACAAGAATTAATTGATATTAATTTTAATGAACCTGATATCTATATTCACATGAGTAATATCTATCTAGAGGAGAAGGATATAGATAAGGCATTAGAATACTTAGCATTGGGTAGAGATATGTTTGAAGAGGACCAAGGTTTAATAAATACAGAGATTAATCTATATATTAAACTTGGAAGAACATCAGAATTGATTGAGAAATTAAGTCAAGCGATCATTTTAGATGATGGAAATGAATTGTTGTATTTTAATCGGGGCACAATTTATGATCAGCAGGGAGATCTTATTAATGCTGAAAAAGATTATAAGGCTGCATTAGCAATAGATCCTGATGGATTTGGATCTAATTATAACTTAGGGGCACTTTATTTTAATGCTGGTGTTGCCACAAATAATAAGGCAAATGGAACTTCTAACAATCAGCAATATAAGAGGCTCAAGAAAGAAGCAGAGGCCTCTTTTAAAAGAGCATTGCCATATCTAGAGAGCGCTTATACATTAAACCCAGAAGATAGAAATACCTTATTGTCACTTAAACAATTATATTACTTAAATGGTGATTATAAAAAATCAGAAGAGATAAAACAGGAAATTGAGGAGTTAGAGTAGATTCCATGGCTTGTTTTGTGTATAATAAATATCTTAGATAATATTAAAAATTAAAAAATGCTTAAAAAGACTATCCTTTTATTTATACTTTCTTTCACGTCTATTTTTCAAGTAAATTCTCAAAATATATTTAAGAAGGAAAAGCCAAAAGTTGATGAAATATTAAAAAAAACAAAAGGGTGCGATGTATATGAAGGATTATTTAATATCTATCAAAACAAGAAAGATGGAAAATCTTATCTAGAATTAGACACCTCTCACTTAGATAAAGAATATATATATTTCAGTTATTATGAGAATGGCGTACTTGAAGCAGGTTCTGTAAAAGGCAGATTCAGAGGATCTAAAGTGATTAAGATAAGTAAGTTCTATGAAAATATAGATATAACAATAGAAAACACCAAGTTTTATTTTGATGACGATAGTCCTTTAAGTAATGCGTCTAAAACTAATATTAATACACCTATAATAATTTCTGAGAAAATTATTGCAAATAATTTAGATAAGACACGATTTCTTATTAGTGCTGACAACATATTCCTTAATGAATCATTTCAGCAAATTAAATCGTCCTACCCACCTGGTTATAAGGGGTTTAAAATGGGGAATTTAAGTAAATCAAAAACAAGATATCATGAAATAAGGAATTATCCTGAGAATACAGATGTGATTGTTAATTATACATATGAAAGTAAATATCCGTCAAAAAGAGGTGGATCTTCGGTTACAGATTCAAGATTTATATCTGTATTAGTTCAGCATAGTTTAATTCGCATGCCTACAAACAACTATAAACCAAGGTATGATGATACTAGAGTAGGTTACTTTACAACACAAACAAACGACATGACTACTATCGATAGAGTTAATTATAGAGACTTTATAAACAGATGGAGTCTAGTAAAGAAAGACCTATCTGAGGATCTTTCTGAGCCAGAGGAGCCTATTGTATGGTGGATTGAAAATACAACTCCATATGAGTTAAGGGATATAATTAAAGATGGTGTAGAGGCATGGAATATTGCTTTTGAAAAAGCAGGTTTTAGGAATGCTATCCAAGTAAAAATTCAATCAGATACAGCTAATTGGGGTGCTGGAGATATAAGATATAATGTTTTAAGATGGACATCTTCTCCAAGTCCTCCTTGGGGTGGATATGGACCTTCTTTTGTTAATCCAAGAACCGGTCAAATTCTAGGAGCTGATATAATGTTAGAGTGGTCATATATTACTAGAAGGATTTTTGAAGATAATTTGTTCAATAATTCAGAGGATAATTTAGAACATCACTATTGTACAGCTGCAGAACATCAACAAATAGAGACTTCATTTGGTATTGACTACATTAAAATTTTTGATCTTGGTTCTGAAATGGAAAAAGAACTCATTAAACAATCGCTATATAGATTAGTATTACATGAAGTTGGGCACACGTTAGGACTTAATCATAACTTTAAAGGAAGTACATTATTAACTACTGATGAATTAAATAATAAAGAAATTGTTGATAAGAAAGGTGTATGTAACTCTGTTATGGAGTATCCTGCTATAAATATTACAAGAAGATTAGAGGATCAAGGGTTGTTTTTTGATGTTAAACCAGGGTTATATGATATTTGGGCAATAGAATTTGGATATTCTCAGTATGCTAGTAAAGAAGTTGAGAAAGAATCTCTTGATAAAATATTATCTAGATCTACAGAAAAAGAACTAGCTTTTGCTAATGATGCCCTTGACATGAGATATCCAGGAAAAGGAACTGATCCGAACGCAATGATTTATGACCTTTCTAGCAATCCTATTGATCATTCATTGCAAAGAATTGAAATGATTATTAAAATCTTGGGACAATTAAAAGAAAAATACACTAAAAACAATGATACTTATCAAGAATTATATAATAGTTATAGGACGTTAGTATATTCTTATTTTAATGCCTTAGAGATCGTTTCTAGGCAAATAGGAGGGGTGCATATTGATTTGTCACATACAGATCAGAACACAGAGGTTAAGCCTTTTGAGAGTGTAGATTTAGAAAAACAATTAAAAGCAATGCAGGTTATTTCTGAATATGGTTTTAGTAACAAGGTGGTTTTACAAGAAGATATTTTTCCATTCTTACAATCGCAAAGAAGAGGTTTTAGTGTTTCTAAAGATCCAACAATCCATCAGAGGATATTAACATATCAAAATAGACTGCTAAGTCATCTACTTAACCCAAAAGTATTGTTAAGAATAACTAATTCAGAATTATATGGAAATGAATATAAATTAACTAATTATATGATTGACCTAAGGAATGCAATATTTAAAGATGATATTAATTCTAACATATCAACTGTTAGGCAAAATCTACAAGTAACGTATATTAAAAAATTAATTAGTATGATTAATGAGAAATCTCCGTTCCATAATATTGCACAAAGTTCTGCATACTATAATATAAAATGGTTAGAAAATAATATTAATATGAATACTGGAGATTTATCTTCAAGACAGCATAAACAGTATATTATATATCTTTTAGATTCAATAGATGATTAGTGAGTAGCTCTTTTTAAAAAATAGGGCATAAAACATAAATATCAATTTAACATAATGTTTATTATAGGACAAGATAGGTTTTATGCTTATCTAGTAAGATAGAGATGGAATTTAATAGCTAACGATTATTTAACGTATTCCAAAAAGATATTAGTAGTCTGTCTTCATTTAACAAAAACGGTATCTTTGGCTTATGAAAAAAATATACTTAATATTCTTCCTATTTATAAGTTTTAGTAGTTATTCTCAGAAAGGAAACAATAAACTTATTGCCGAATATGAGGATACCCTGAAAGTAATGGCTCATGAAATAATGAATGCTGAATCTGAAAAACAAAGAAGAGCAGCAAATGAGGCCTTTATTACAAATCTTACTGAGGTCTTGCAGTACGAAAGATCTTTTATTTTCCCTTTCGATTCTCTTGTGACAATCGCAAGAATTAAAGCTCCTGACAATAGTTTCCGTATTTTTAATTGGTTACTTAGGAAAGATAATGATACATATGAGTATTATGGCATTGTACATTATCATAATAAGAAAAGAAAGCGCTATGATCTAATTACTCTAAATGATAATTCAATGAATATTAGGAACCCTGAACAGGCTGATTTAGATGCTAAAAACTGGTACGGAAGTCTTATATATGATGTTGCTTACATTAAAAGATCAGGGATAAAAAAGTACATACTTCTTTCGTATGATTTAAATGATAGTTATAGTAGAAAGAAGATACTAGATGTGATGTATTTCTCGGGTAAGAATAAGATTAAATTTGGACTGCCTATTTTTAAGAAGTCCATGAATCAAAGTCAGAAAAGAGTTATTTTTCAGTATGATTCCAGAACATCAATTAGTGTGAAATATCATAAGGAAGAAAAACAAATTGTTTTTGATCATTTAGTGCCAAGTCGTAAGGATTTAGAAGGTTTACATGAGTATTACATTCCTGAGGGCACTTTTAATGCGTATAAATACAGTAATGGGAAGTGGTGGTTAGAAGAAGATGTTGATATTAGAAACACTCAGAAAACACGAAAGATAAAGGCTCCAGAAAGAGGTTTAATTCGTAGGTAGATGTTAAAACACTATCCTTTAGACATGGTTGTTGCTGGATGTGATGAAGCCGGCAGAGGCTGTTTAGCAGGGCCAGTTGTGGCTGCTTCAGTGATATTGCCAAAGGATTTTAAAAATAGTAAAATAAATGACAGTAAGGTCTTATCAGAGAAAAATAGAGATTATCTAAGACAGGTGATCGAAGATCAAGCAATTAGCTGGTCCGTAGGACTTGCTTCTCCAGGAGAAATTGATAAGGTTAATATTTTGAATGCTTCATTCATAGCTATGCATAGAGCAATTAAGAAATTACATATTACTCCCAAATTACTACTTATTGATGGAAATAGATTCAAGATCTATAAAGGTATTAGCCATAAGTGTATAATTAAGGGCGATAGCAAATACATATCAATAGCTGCTGCGTCTATTTTGGCTAAAACTTATCGTGATGAGATTATGAGAGAATTAGATGTTGGGCATTCAGAGTATAATTGGAGAAAGAATAAAGGATACCCCACAAAAGAACATAGAGATGCCATTAAAAGGATAGGTATTTCAAAACATCACAGAAAAAGTTTTCAACTACTCTCATCTCAGTTAAGTTTGGAGGTATAAATTTTTAATTTTGCAGTTAAATTACTGATTACTTATGTTTAGAAAAATCTTCAAAATCTCCGTTCCTGTGGTATTAGTAGGAGTTATCCTATTAATATCTTATAATGCTTATCAGAAGACACAGGTAAGGGTAGTGACTCCTCTTACTGTTGTGCCAATTAATGCATCAGTAATATTACAATTAAATGATGTGAGAAATCTTAGCAGATCTATTAGTATATCTAATATTTGTCAGAGGCTCCAGAACATAAAAAAAGTTAAGGGTATTGCAAATCAGGTTAAGCAGATTAGTGAGTTTTTTATTGCGAATCAAACTGTTTTTGCTGGAAATAGTCTCTTTATATCATTTCACCAAGTTAGTGCTAAAAAAAGTGCTGTCCTTTTTAGTACTGTTCTAACAAGAGAAGATGTTACAGAAGATAGAGAGATAATAGCCCTCTTTGCTGATGATATTACAACTTCGGAATATGATAATAAGATTATTTACTTTAGTGAATCTTTGGATAGATACTTTAGCTTGAAGGATGATATCTTATTTTACTCAGATGATAAGATGTTACTTACCGATGCTATTAGAACCTCTAATGAAGATACAGATGATTTGTTTGCGAGTCCCCTATTTTCAGATTGTTACAGTACAATAAGAAAGTCAGCTGATATTAATCTGCTGATTAATTACAACAACTTATTTGCTCTAAGGGATGTTGTTTCAAATACTCAGGCAGATTTAAATAATTTTTCAGAATGGGCTGCTACAGATATGAAGCTTAAGGATGACGCTATTCTTTCTAGTGGTCTAGGGACTATTAATAGTTCAGTCAATAACTTTACAGACATCTTTTATAGTCAAAAGAATCAGGATATAACTGTTTTAGATATTATTCCTGATAATACAGCCCAGCTATTTGCAATTTCATTTAATAATTATCAGAAGATCTATGAAAAAAAGAACAAGATCTTACAAGATCAACATGAGTTTCGGAATTGGGAGAAGAATAGGAAAATGATAGAAGATAGCTCAAATGTGGATTATAATGAATTTATGAATGAGATTGATAGTGAGGCAGGTATTTTTAACACATCTTCAAGTTTAAGCTTAGATTACACCTACACTTATCTTAAAACTAAAGAGTCCATTAGAGCAAGTTCTTTGCTGCAAGGGCTAATTGCCTCTTCTTCTGATTATAGAGGTTACAGGATTAATAGAATTTTAGATGATAACCTTGTGTCTAATCTATTTGGGTCATTATTCAAGGCAGATAATCCATTCTTTACGATAATTAACGATTTTTTTATTTTTGGAAGCTCTATAGTTTCTCTCGAATATATTATTGATAATTATGCCTCTAATAATATTCTTTCTAACAACAAGTCGTTTAGGAAGCTTAATTCTTATATTTCTGAAGATGTAAATATATTCTTTTATATCAATCCTGGGAAAACTTCCGAAACATTAAAAAATAGTCTTATTGATACAGAAGTGCTCTCACACAATACTGATTCTATTGCTAAGTTTACTGCTTTTACTCTCCAGATTAATACTGCTAGAGGTGAAATGCTACATAATTTATGTTTGTTTTATGATAATGAATATAAAGAGTCAATAAAAGAAGAATGGTATTATCCTTTAGATACAAGTTGCTCTATACATCCTCAGTTTGTCTATAATCATTTTACAGATGAGAGTATGATTTTAGTACAAGATAATTATTATAATCTTATTGCCTTGGATACTCATGGAGAGAAACTATGGAGTAGCAAGATAGACGGTCAGATTTTAGAGAATATTCATTTTATAGACACTTATAAGAACAACAAATTCCAGGCTCTCTATAACACACGGGATAAATTATATCTCATTGACAGGAATGGTGAATTTGTTGATGGCTTCCCTAGAAGTCTTCCGACTACAACATTAATGAGTCATGCCCTGATTGATTATGATAAGAATAAAAACTATAGAATAATTATTGTAGGAGAAGATAATAAGCTGTATAATATTGATAAGAGAGGGAAAGATGTGGCCGGTTGGAAGTATATAAAAACACCTAATCGTATAAAAAAGAATCCTGTGCATTTTGTTGTTGCTGGTAAGGATTATATTCTTGAGGCAACAAACAATAGTAGGACTACAAGATTATTGGCCAGGAATGGGACAGAAAGAACAGTGTTTAAAGATGATCATTCTTTTATTACTTCAGTGAATGTTTCTGAGAATGGCAATCTCTATGCTCTTACTTATGAGAATAAACTCTGGGAAGCTTATGTAGATGGAACCACAGAAGTTTTTGATCTAAAGGATCTGCAGGGTAGCTCTCAAATATTATCTTATGAGGATGGCTATTATCTTGCAAATGCAAGTTCATTATCATATATAGATAATGACAAAGCTAGACAGACTATGATAGATTTTGATGCTCCAATACAGACATTATCTGTATCTGCTGGATATATCGCGATTACAACAAATACTAGTCTCTTCCTGATTAAAGATAATGAAATTATTGAAGGATTTCCAATAGATTCCGATGGCTACTTTAATGTTTTAGATATTGATAATGACGGGAAAGTCAATGTTGTGAATATTAAAAATGGGGCTATTTATAATTACGAACTAGCAAACTAATCTATCAAATAAGTCAATTTGAGGAAAGGAATTAGCTGGCACCCTCCTATTTCATCTAAAGGGAACTGAACCCCGCCTCTAATTAAGATAGAGTTATTTTTATATATTAATTCTCCACTTGCTTGAGGGATAAGATCTTTTTCTTTAGTAGGTAGATAGATGACTCCAGAGTTCACTCCTGTGTAGAACTTATTTAGCACCTCATAATGACAACCTATATTAGCTTCACTAAACACAAATGATGTGTTTACTTCTGTAGAGTAGATTATTCTCTTGTGGAAGTAATAGGCCCCTAATCCTGTTGCGTAAGGAAATCCATAAGAATGTGCAAAATAGAAACTCTTTTGCTGAAGATTACCATCGTCAAACCTGCTTAGGTCATTCTTTTCAATTAGATTTATTAGTAGAGTTGAATATTCTGGGTTGGTAGCATATCCCGCTTTCTTTAATCCTTTTGCCCACTTTTTGTAATCCGTATTTTTGTATCTAAAGAGGAATTCATAACGCCCTCTTTCTGTTAAAAAAAGGGAATGATCTCTATATGATTCAGTAGCTTTTATATATTTTCTAAAGCATTCTCCTTCCTCATCATCATTTTCAATTATTGTTTCTCCATTCCAATTATTATGACATTTAATTCCAAAATGATTATTTCCTTCAATAGCTAATCGGCTCTCCCCTGCCCCACTTTCTAGAATACCTTGAGCTAGAGTTATAGATGCAGGGATGTTATATCTTTTCATTTCTTCAATAGCAATACTACTATATTTTGAAATATACTTTTCAGTTTTAGTTTGTGCTTGTGCAGTTATAAGGCAAGATGAGAGAAGTAAAAAAAAGAGATTTTTCATTGCTCTAAATTAGAAAAGTAAAACCTGAATTTTACTTTATATATATATATATTTGAACATCCATTTTTAATAAGTGAATATGAAAAGAAAACATTTCCTGAAATCTGTATTAGGAGCAAGTGCATTTCTTGGTATGCCTCTCTCTAGTTTGGGGGTGGAGAGTGCTACTATCCAAGAATTATTAGATAACTCTAATAAGGATGTTAATGGGAGTATGTTTGGGTTCTCAACTGACCCTATTAAGAAGGTTCGAGTTGGAATTATTGGCCTAGGCAATAGAGGAAACACCTTGCTAGAGATGTTGCAGTATTTAGTAGAAAGTAATCATGCTGAGATTATTGCTTTATCAGATATATCAGAGAAGAAAGTTATTAAAGCAGCTAACAAATTAGCTGTTTGGCAAGCTAGGAAGGCTTCAACTTATTATAAATCACAGACTGAATGGAAGAAACTGGCAGAAAGGGAGGATATTGATCTGGTAATTATATCTACCCCATGGAAACTACATGCACCTATGGCTGTTTACTGTATGGAAAACAAGAAGCATGTTGCTTCTGAGGTGCCAATAGCTTCAACTATTGAAGATTGTTGGAAAATCATTCAAACCTCTGAAAGAACAAAGAAACATTGTATGATGATGGAGAATTGCAACTACAATGAAGAAGAGCTTTGGATACTAAATATGATACAGGAGGGAGTCTTTGGTGATATTACACATTCCGAAGGAGCTTATTTGCATGATTTAAGAGCCTTGCTGCTAGATGATACTTATTATCAGGACCAGTGGCGTTTACATGAGCATGTTAATAGAAATGGAAATTTCTATACTACACATGGTCTAGGTCCTATTGCTTTTTATTTAAATATTGGTAGAGGCGATACCTTCTCGCATTTAACCTCGATGAGTAGTAGGGAGTTGAATTTGAGTTTGGCTGCAAAGCAACAGAATCATCCCATACAAGATTATAGGTGTGGCGACATGAATAATACTCTAATAAAAACAGAGAAAGGAAAGACAATCTTATTGCAATTTGATGTGCATACTGGCAGACCGTATTCAAGAATAAATAAAGTAGTAGGCACAAAAGCAGTGCATGATGGTTATCCTAGCCGATTATACATTGATAGTGAGAATCCAGATTATTGGGGGCACAATTGGTTAAATGATGATTTATATGATGAGTATAGGAGTAAATATAAACACTCAATAATTAGCAAGCTAAATCTTATTAGTCAAGATTTTAAACAAGGGCATGGAGGGATGGATTTCGTTATGATTTATCGTTTAATTCGATGTCTCAATTTAGGTTTGCCTCTAGATATAAATGTTTATGATAGTGTGATGTGGAGTGCCATAACTCCTATCTCTGAGCTTTCAGTAGCTGCAAATAGCCAGTCTATAAGTATACCAGACTTCTCAGGAGGAACTTGGAAAAAGGAAGGTTTATTAGAGATAATGAGAGATATTATCTAGCGTACTGTTTTACAATTCCTTCAAGGTAATTATTGTTTTTTACTACTTCTTTTGATAAATAAATCTGATTCTTAGCGCGAACTAAATTTTGGTCTCTATAGCTCACTTTAAAGTATTTATTTCCATTCAAGTAATCGGTTAAGAAGCGAATTCCTTGCTCTAAGAAGATTAGCTCTATTGACTTCACAATATTGTTTAGCTCGTAGTAATTAAGATTCATCTTGTTTTCATCTAGATATGTTTTTATAAATTCTTCAAAATAATCGCACTTAAAGTGCAGTCTCTTGAGATCTGATTCATCTTCAGTTTCAGACACGCATATTGTTCTTATTGCATCTGATATATCAGTTAATAATGTGCCTGGCATCAGAGTGTCTAAATCGATAAGGCAAATAGCATTTAGGCTATGGTCAAACAAGAAGTTGCTAACTTTAGGGTCATTATGACATACTCGTAGTGGGAGTTTGTTTTTCACTAGAAGTTTATATATAATTTCACAGTCTTCTTCTTTGCTCAGAATATAATTAATCTCTTGAATAGATTGATTTGTAAGAGACTCTGGACAATTTAGGCATATATCTTGAAACTTCTTAAAAATTACTAGAGTGTTATGGAAATCTGGGATGGTATTATTTAAAGTGTGAATTGGAAAACTAATAAGATGTTTGTGAAAATTTGCAAGTTCCTTTGCGCTCTCAGCAACTATCTTAATATTCTCTACTTTCTTAAAACTCTTACTTTCGATATATTTAAACGCCCTCCAGTGTTCCCCTTGACAGGTGGTATATAGAGCGCCTTCTTTGTCTTTAATAAGGCTCAGTGTTTTTTTTCCTAGATCATTTAAATAATTTGTAGTAAGATTGATGTTCTCCATTAGTTCTTCTGGGTTTTTAAAAATGTCCTTATTGATTCTTTGTAAGATATATTTTTCATATTCACTAGTTACCACGTAAGTATTGTTAATTAATCCGATTGTATTTTCGACAACTGATTCTATCGCTCCTTTGAAGGGAAACTTATTTAAAATTTCTTCCATAGATTCTAATTTATTGGTAGTTGAAGTCCAAATCTTCGATTAAGACCAATGTTTCCTTGTATCCCTCCTGTATGAATCAATAAAATACTACTGCCCTTGGGAAAGTAATCGTTCCTGATTAGATCAATTACACCAAGCATCATTTTTCCAGTATAGATCCCGTCTAATGGTATGTTAAGTGTTTTATGGCAATTATTTATTAATTTAACTAATTCTTTAGATAATTTTGCATAACCACCACAATTATAATTAGTTATAATATCCCAATTCTTTCTATCTGTCCATTCCCCTATATCTCTTCGTAATAAATCTGACCCTTTAATAGCAGGAAAGCCAATTACCTTTTGATTTCTATGTATAGAGTTGCTAATTCCAGCAATTGTACCTCCTGTTCCAACTGAACAACAAATATAATCCTGTAAATCCTGACCATCAATAATTTCTGACGTTCCTTTTAGAGCTAATTTATTTGTTCCTCCTTCTGGAATTAAATAAAACTTTCCAAATCTTAATCTTAATTTTTGTAAAAATTTAGACGTATGTTTTAATCGGTAATCATGTCTATCTATATAGTTGATCTTCATATTCTGCTTGATTGCAAACTTAAGTGTAGGATTCAAGGGGATATGCTCCTCTCCTCTTATGATGCCAATACTACTAAAGCCTTTCTCCTTTGCTAAATAAGCAGTTGCTGCAATGTGATTGGAATAAGCGCCACCAAAGGTTAATATTGATTTAGCCCCTTGCTTTTTTGCTTCAATTAGATTATACTTTAATTTGAACCACTTATTTCCCGAGACATGTTTATGAGTTTGGTCAAGTCTTTTAATGAAAATTCGAATTTTTTTATCTTTTAGGAGAGGTAAGGATATTTCTTGTGTTTTTATTTTCATTTGTGCAAATATCGTAATTTAGCACATCATATGAAAGAATTTTCAAAAATTGACCAACTAGCTAAGGAGGATTATTATTATGCCAAGGAAGGTTATATTATCTTTACTGAAAAGTATCATTTGAAAAGAGGATATTGTTGCAACAACAATTGTAAACACTGTCCCTATAGAAAAAAAATAAATCAGAATGACAAACTTTAAAAAAGCTATCTTAAAAGGTATTCCCTCAGAGATCCCTTCTAAAAAGAATATAAATCTAGAACTCAATCATGCTCCTAGACGGAAAGATATTCTTAATAAAGAGGAGAAAAGACTAGCTGTCCGTAATGCATTGAGATATTTTCCAGAACACATGCACCCTACATTAGCTCCTGAATTTGCTCAGGAATTAAAAAAATATGGCAGAATCTATATGTATCGTTTTATCCCAGATTATCAGATAAGGGCAAGACATATAGAGGATTTTCCATATAAAAGTAAGCAAGCTGCTGCTATTCAATTAATGCTCTCTAATAACTTAGATAATGCCATTGCTCAACATCCTCAAGAGTTGATAACATATGGTGGAAATGGGGCCGTGTTCCAAAATTGGGCACAGTATCTACTATGTATGAGGTATCTGGCAGAAATGACAGATGAACAAACATTAGTTATCTATTCTGGTCATCCAATGGGACTATTTCCATCACATAGTGAGGCTCCTAGGGTTGTTGTTACTAATGGTATGATGATTCCTAATTATTCAAAACCTGATGATTGGGAGAGGTTTAATGCCTTAGGAGTGACGCAATATGGTCAAATGACTGCTGGTTCTTTCATGTATATTGGTCCACAAGGGATTGTACATGGGACAACTATTACTGTACTTAATGCTGCAAGAATGATTGATCCAGGCACTCAAGATTTATCTGGGAAGATATTTATTACTTCTGGGCTTGGTGGGATGAGTGGCGCACAACCTAAAGCCGGAGTAATTGCTAAGGGTGTTTGCATAGTTGCAGAAATAAATCCTAAGGCAACTTATAAAAGACATGATCAAGGATGGGTGGATGAAGTCTTTTTAGATTTAGACAAATTACTTGATAGAGCAATTACAGCAAGAGAAGATAATGAAGCAGTATCTTTAGCTTATAACGGAAATATTGTTGACCTCTGGGAAAGAGTTGTTGAACGTAATATTAATGTTGATATTGGTTCTGATCAGACTTCATTACATAACCCATGGGCAGGCGGTTATTACCCTGCAGGAGTATCTTATGAAGAGGCTAATAAAATGATGGTTAAAGATCCTAAGCAATTTAAAATAGAGGTTCAAAAAACATTAATCCGTCATACAAATGCAATTAATACACTTACTAAAAGAGGAATGTACTTTTTTGACTATGGTAATGCCTTTTTACTTGAGTCAAGTCGTGCAGGAGCTGATATCTTAGAGCCTAATGGAGCATTTAGGTACCCTTCTTATGTACAAGATATTATGGGTCCAATGTGCTTTGATTATGGTTTTGGTCCATTTAGATGGGTATGCACCTCAAACGACCCTAAAGATCTAGAAGAAACTGATAGAATTGCATGTAATGTTTTAGAAAAATTATTACAAGCTTGTCCTGATGAGATTAAATCACAGATGATTGATAATATCAATTGGATTAAGGCTGCGCAGAAGAATAAGATGGTAGTTGGTTCACAAGCTCGTATCTTGTATGCTGATGCTGAAGGCAGGATAAGAATTGCTGAAGCCTTTAATAATGCTATTGCTGAAGGGAAGCTTACAGCACCAGTAGTTTTAGGTCGAGATCATCATGATGTGTCAGGCACTGATTCTCCTTATAGAGAAACCTCTAACATCTATGATGGCTCACAATTTACTGCTGATATGGCTATCCAGAATGTCATAGGTGATAGTTTTAGAGGTGCTACATGGGTTTCGATCCATAATGGTGGTGGTGTTGGATGGGGTGAGGTAATTAATGGAGGGTTTGGAATGCTTCTAGATGGAACTAAAGATGCAGATAGAAGATTAAAATCTATGCTTTTTTGGGATGTTAATAATGGAATATCTAGAAGAAGCTGGGCAAGGAATAAAGAAGCAAATTTTGCAATAAAACGAGCTATGGATGCGAACCCTTCTTTAAAGGTGACTATGCCAAATCTAGTAGATGACAGTTTAATTAATAATCTAGATTATTAAGATCAGTATTTTAAAACGCTTGTAGAAAATTAATTTCTTAATTTAGGCTAGGGTTACATCACGATATTTCAAAAAATCCAATCCAAGACAATATTTGGAATCCAAGGTATAGCGTAAAAATAAGAATACCAATTACCAGAAATAAACTTGTATTTATCAGTGTCCTTGTAGTAGTTCTTGATGTTTGACTAGATGTTTTACCTCCCTTAAATTTCTGACAGTCTTTACATTGACATAAGTTAATATCAAAACCCATGCTTTCCATTCTTTGATGATACTGCACTGTTGTTTCAGATTGTAGGGAGTCTTGTTTTGTAATTAACGTATCATTTGAAGGGAAAGATGCATAAGCAAACGTATTTAAAGAGAAAAATAATAATATAAGTAGTAGTTTTTTCATCTTAGTTTATTGTTAATCTATTGAAGCACTAGTTTTTTATTAATAATCCCATCATTAGTCTCTATTTCTAAAAAGTAGATTCCTTTTGCGTTATCCTCTAAGTTAATCTGTTTAGTATATTCTCCAATGTACTGTTGTAATTCTTCTTTTACTATCTCCTCT
>MDSV01162073.1_pt1 | contig 41881 bp, 40 predicted proteins | sample 810851 | NCBI WGS metagenome assembly MDSV01 (sample SAMN05326640, study PRJNA326480) | marine metagenome | isolation source: seawater | place: Atlantic Ocean: North East | collected 2012 | reverse complement strand
TAACATATGTATTCCTTGATCTAGTAAAATTCCACCACCAGCCTTTTGTCTAGAAGATCTCCATTCATTTTTACCAAATGTTACAATCTTGCTCTTGCCATAAACTGCTCTTATATTAAGAATTTTACCGAACTTTTTATCATCAATTAATTTTTTAGCTTTTCTAATAGAGCCATGATATCGATGATTAAAACCATATTTTAATTTTACTCTTTTATCTTTTTTCTCTTCTTTTATAACAGATTGAATATCTACAACATTTCTACCAGGTGGTTTTTCACAAAATACATTAATTTTTTTTGACAAACACAATTTTGTAACCTTCGCTGCTAAATAATTTGGGAGAGTAATGAATACAGCTTTAGGTTTTTTTTTAATAATATCTAAGTAATTTTTGAAAAAAGAAATTTTTTTTTTTGAAAAATTTTTCTTAAATTTTATATCTGAAATATACTTAAGTTTTAGATTTTTTTGTTTTAAAATGAAATCTATTCTTCTTTTTCCAACTACACCAAAACCTATAACACCTACATCAATCATAAAACTTTAAATTTTTTTTTGGCTATGCAGTAATTCGTAAACTCAACATCTCTTATTTTTGATTTTGCTAAATTTGAAATTTTTCCATGATATGAAAGTTTATAAATATTTGAAATAAATTTTTTTTTAATTAAATCTGTAGCTTCATTAGAATTAATAATGTTATATGGAATCTTTGTTTTCTTTTTATGATTGAATGATAGGAATGATTTTGAAACATTATTTTCTATAGTTTTTAAATTTGTTTCTCTTAGATCAAATAATAAAAACTTTTTAAAAAGATTTCTTGAATTAATAAGCATTTGTTTCCACTCAGGTGTTAAATGGAGTACACCAAAAATGATTACTATATCATATTTTTTTTTAAGTAATTTGAAATTATTATTTTTTATAAAATAAAAATTAGCATTGGGATATTTTTTTTTTGCTCTAATAATCATTTTTTCACTATTGTCTATACCAGTGTAACTAAATGACTTCAAAAAAGATTTAAGAATTTTATAAAATCCTCCTTGTGCACACCCAATATCTAATATTGAACAATTCTCAAACAAAGTCTTTGATAAAAAAAACTTTTCTCCTAAATAAAGATCATTTTTTTTTTTTCTTTCAGATGAAAAAAAGTGTTGAGCTTCAGCATCATTCCAAATGTTCATTATATTTTTATTTTAAGTTTTTAGAGTATCTTTTAAAAAATTTGTCTTTTTTTATAAGTTTTTGAACTAACTTTAAATCTTTCAAAGTATCTACAGCTATTGAAATCTTATAAGGATAATTTGCAACATATTGTCCTCCAAAGTTATCACAAATACGATTTGAGTCGCATGATTCAATTTTTTCTAAAAATGATTCTTTTGTTGCATTAAATTTTTTTAAAAAACTATATCTGAATGCAAAAATACCATATATTCTTTTTGCCTTAGCATTTAAACTAAATGATTTACAGTATGGAATAGGAGATCTAGATGTATAAAGTACTTCACTTTTTTTATTATTAATTATTTTAACGACATTCGGGTTATAAAATTGTTTTTTATCATTTATGTACATACCCAAAACTATAGAGCCTGCTTTTTTATTTTTTTTTATAGCTTTTATTACAGTGTCTATCATGTCTGGCCTCAGCATTGGTTCATCTCCCTGAACACAGACAATAATATCATTTTTTTTTAACTTATTTTTTTTTTTAAAAATTTTATTAGATGCCTCAAAAACTCTGTCTAAACATCTATTATGTTTTTTTGAGGTTGATATATAGGATAATTTTTTATCGTTACAATAATTATAAATTTCTTCATCACAACCAGCTACACTTAGATTGTCCCAACCTTTAAATAGTTTGGCTCTTAAGTATACGTGCATTAGCATAGGTATTCCGTTAATAGTTTTTAGCGGTTTTCCTGGAAATCTTGATGCTGCCATTCGAGCAGGTATAATTCCAATTATTTTATCGCTCATTTTTTAAATCTATATAATTTCGAAATTCTCTCATTTCTTTTTCCTAAATTTTTTGACTGTAAATATTTTCCTAATTCAACCGTTTTTTTGATTTCACTTGAAACATAAAACGAATTTAATAATTCTAAGGTTCTTAAACTATCAATTTTATCTATAACTTTAAATTTTTTATTTTTATAAAATTTTAGTATTTTCTTATATAATTCAAGATGACCATAACCATAAGCATTAGGAAATTTTACAGAATTAATTTTGCACATTTTTTGATCAGGTGTGTAAATTTCTAAATTATTGACAGCTATACCACCTAATTGTGCCATACCTTTTGTTCCCAAAAAAGAAATTGAAGCTTCATAATCATCAGGTCTCGCAGCAGTAGTTATTTCTAGATTTCCAACTGATCCATTTTTAAAAATTAAAGTAGCTAAACCAGTATCTTCAACTTCTATCTTTGAACCAAGTGTCTTCATTATTGTGTTAACAGATTTTACCTCTCCATTTAAGTATCTCAATAGATCTATATGATGAATTCCTTGGTTTGCTAAAGCTCCACCATCATGTGAAAAAGTTCCCCTCCATTGAGCACTGTTATAATATCTTTGAGGTCTACACCATCTTACTCTTACTGAGCATACATTTATTTTTCCTAATTTCCCTTCAGTAATAGACTTTTTTAAAAACTTCACAGCATTATTATATCTGTTTTGAAAAACAGGAAATATATTCACTTTTTTTGATTGAGCTAAATTATAGATTTTTTTTAAATTCTTTACTCTTAAAGTTGGTGGTTTTTCTAATATCAGATCTACTTTATGATTTTTAATAATATCAATCGCATGCTCAAAATGCATGCCTGAAGGAGTTAAAATTGCAACTAAGTCAAGCTTACAATCACTTATCATCTTATGATAATCTTTGAATTTTTTAATTTTAAGACTTCTATTCTTAGAAATAATTTCATCACTTTTAGATTCAATTAAATCGCATATAGCCTCTATTTTAATGTGGCCTTTCAATTTTTTTAATAATTTAATATGATGAATCGTAACTCTTCCAGCTCCTACAAATCCAATTTTAATTCTTTTCATTATATATTCATACCTTTTATTACTTTATTTATATTATTTGTACTTGTTAGTGTAATTCTAGAGTAGTTTTTTAAACATTTATGATTTTCAGATAATCTAAAGTAACTTAATTTTGATAAATTATAAATTATTTTTTTTTTATTTTGGGATTTAATCTTAAAATGAATAAAATTACCATGACTTGGAAAATGTTCAATTTTGTTCTTTTTAAGGAATTTGTAAAAAATATTTTTTGCTTGCTTCATATCTTTCAAAATAATATCTAATTTGGATAAATATTTTTTATTTAATAGCACTTTCAAAAATTCAGCTCCAAAAGTATTAATTTCATACATTGGTCGTATCTTGTTAAAAACTATAATATTTTTTTTATTTGAGATTATATAACCCAAACGTAATCCAGCTAAACCCCATGCTTTTGATAATGATCTTACTATAAAAATATTATCAAATTTTTTTATAAGTCCTTTAGAAGTTTCTTCAGAAAACCCATAATATGCTTCATCAATTAATAGAAAACATTTTAATTTTTTACAAACTTTAATTAATTTTAAAATTCTATAATTTTCTATAATAGTTCCAGTAGGACTATTTGGATTTGCTATACATACAAGTTTTGGTTTTTTTTGCTTTATCTTATTTAATAATTTTTTAAAGTTTAGAAAAGGACCTTTTGTCGAGAAATTATAATTAAAGTTATACTCTTTAAGACCAAATATTTTAGGATATATATCATACATGGCAAATGTTGGGGAAAGAGTTAAAATTGTTTGGTCTTTTTTAGTAAATGCTTCAAAAATATTTTTAATACATCCATCAGAGCCATGCCCAAAAATGATATTTTTTGAAGATATTTTTTCATATAAAGAAATTTTTTTGTATAAACTTCCTAATTCTGGATAACTCGAGATATGGATAGGATTAATTTTTTTTAATATTTTTTTGTACAAATTTTGTAATTTTGGATGAGTATTTTCATTTTTATCAAGCCAAAGTTTTTCAAAATTTCGAGGCTTTTGTAAAATCCATGAAGGTCTTTTAAGTTTATTAAATTGTTTCATTTTTAAATTTTATTTACAAGACATTTAACAATCTTTTAAATTTTGTATTTTTAGTGTCAAAAGACATTATCTTTTTTTTAGTTGCTTTAATCTTTTGGTTAAATTTAGATTGTTTCATAAATATAATATTTTTTAGTAATTTGTTAATTCTTTTTTCACTACAGCTATTAGACCAGCAAAATCCTTCATTTCTAAATTCATTTGGATAACCAAATTTATTGATTGGTTGAAAATTATTTTTTATGCACCATTTTTTTTTTAAAGATCCTAAAGCAAAAGAAATCACTTTTTTTCCTCTAGCAAGGCACTCGTAACCGAGAGTTGAGTCTGTAAAAATAATATTTTCGTAATATTTCATCAAAGAATAATTATTTTTTTTTGGTATTAAATTTATAGATTTATGGCCTATACTTTTTTCAAATGTATCCAATACAGAAATATCATTACTTTTTAAACAAATATCAAGTTTACCCAATTTATTTTTTCTTAAATATTTTGTTATAAATCTTATTAAAATAACTTCATTTAGTGCACTTTTTGAATTCCAATTAATTTTTGAAATAAATAATATCTTTTTCTTATTTTGCGAATTAAAATTATAATTATTATTTCTAAATGAACCAACAACTATTGATTTTTTGATTGAAATATAATTTTCATATATTTTTTTAAACGCTTCTGAAAAAAAAAGAAAATAATCACAAGAAAGTGTGTTTTTTTTTGACGTTTTTAATATTTTCATAAATTCAGAATTTCCTACATTATTCTGTATTGCTATCGTAATTAATTGAGGAAATTGTTTTTTTAATTTATAAAAAGCAACATAGCTGCTCATTAAAGTAATAGCTATTTTAGGTTTAACAAAAATAAAAAAAACTGTTTTGTAATTTTTTTGTAAATTTTTGAAACCATAATTAATCAATATATAATATATAATATAAAAGTTTATTTCTTCCCATTTTGTATAGTAAATTGCCGCTTCTTTTTTTTTTATATAATTAAATAAAATATGAGAATTCCCAAAATCATATATCACAAATTTTTTTTGTTTAGGTTTTTGGAAAATCCATCTTGCGCTTATAAACTTAGGAAAAAGTTTAAAAATATTAACCATTTTTCATTTTTTTTAAAAATTGATTAGCAAATAAAAGATCATCTTTATCGTTAATATCGAAGCTCTCTTTTTTGGTTACTTTGAAACCTATTGTTTTTTTTAAATCAAAAGTCTTAATTCCAAATAAAGGAGATTTCTCTTTTATATATTTAAGGAAAAAGGAACTTTTGGTAATTTTTAATGCTGCAGTAGCTATATATGATCGAGGCCAATCTTGGGTTCTCTCAAAATCACTATAAACTGATCCTTTGTATTCAAAAATATCAAATAACAATTTTTTTTTAATTTCAACAAAAGTGAATGGATGTTCGTAAGCTTCAGTATATGAAATTATAGAATTAAATTTTTTATTTTTTCGTAATCTATTATATGCAGAAATTATATTTTTTTTTTTCAAAAATGGATTTGTTACTGGCAAAATTGCAAGATATGTTGGAATTTTTTTTTTATTGTCTTTTAAAAATCTTAAATAATGTAAGATTGTTGAAACTGTTGAGGCTTTTGCAGTCGAGTATTTTTCTGGTCTTAAAAATGGCACTTCTGCTCCCAGATTATGAGCTATTTTTGCAATCTTACTGGAATTTGTTGAGACAACCACTTTAGCAATTTTTGCTGACTTACAAATTTTAATTTTTTTTTCGAGTAATGATTCTTTTCCAATCTTTTGAAGGTTTTTATTTTTAACTCTAGTTGAGCCCGATCTTGCTGGTATAAGTATGGTTATCGAACTCATAATTAATCAAAATTTATCTTAATTAATTCTTTTGTGGTTATTATATTTTTTCTGTCAACTTCAATAAATTTTTGTGAGCTAGACTCTCTACCGCTATTTTCAAATGTTTCCGCTTTAATTAAAGTACCTAATCCTTTTGCTTCTTCAAAAATTTTGTGATCAACTAATTCAGAGGGTAAACTTGTTTTGAAAAGTGGATGCATTATTCCCTCATCATCTTTCTTCCAAATATTGTTACTTTTATTTTTAAATATTGGCACAACAGACTCATAATTGTCATCAAAATTATCAATTATTTTTTGGAAAAAATTTTTAGGTCTATTTAAATAAATTTCTTCAGCAACTATGATATGAGAAGGATTAAACTTTTTAATATAGCGTAAATAAGTCTTGCTCAAGATATACTCTATTCCTAAAAATTCTTTTTGTAGATCTTTGTCTCTACGTAAAATAGTAATTTTTTTTCCTTTTATCTTTCTATCTAAGTTTTTATCATTAGTAGTAATAAAAATTTTTTTGATCTCTTTAACTTTTTCAAGGTCCTTAATTGTTTTTTCAACTAGATATTTTCCATTAATCTTAATTGGGTTTTTAAGTGGAATAATACAGATAATTAATTTTTTTTTATTATTAAGACTTTTTTTTCTTAATATTTTTGAAATTGTACTAACTCTCTTTAAGTTTCCATGATGACCAACCCCATGAAAATGGATTACACTAGCACTTGGTTCATAAATAATTTTTTTGTCCTTTTTTAATACAGTCGAAGCCCATAATCTATCTTCTATATGTTTAATCGCTTCATCAAATTTATTTTTTTTCCAGGTAGATTTTCTAATCATGCTATTTGCATTATGAAAAAAAGGGTCTTTTGTTTGTATCTTTTTATCTAGTCCAAAAAGATAGGTTAAATCTCTAACGTCATTAGGTTCTGAAATATCTGACGGTTCTTGTCTACCATAACATCCAATAACATTTGAATTTTTAAAGTTTTGCACTAAGTTCTTCAACCAATTATTATTTTTGGGTATACAATGACCTGATATCATTGCTATCAAGCTGCCAGTGCTTTTTTGAATTCCTAAGTTTAGTGCTTTACCTGGTAAAAAAGTTTTTGATTTATAATTTACTATTTTTACAGAAGGAAAATTTTTTTTAACTATACCAATAGTTTTATCTTTACTATTATTGTCAACTAATATTACTTCAAATTTTTTATATTGTTGATTAAAGATTTCGTTTAAACATTTTCCTATCCAAAAATCCTCATTTTTAGTTCGTACTATAATTGATACAAGTGGATTAAACATTAAAGTATTGTTTTGTTTAGTAAAGAGCCAACTGATCTTAGTTTTTTAATAAGATTTGTAAACTCTTCAAAATTTATAGCTTGCAAAGGATCTACTGCAGCATTTCTTGGATCAGGATGAAACTCTATCATCAAACCATCAGCACCTGCAGCTAAAGAGGCTAGAGTTAAAGGCTCAACCCATTCATGCCAAAAACATGCGTGACTTGGATCAGATATAATTGGTAGACAACTATACTCCTTAAGAGCAGGTATAGCCTGGATGTCTAACATAAATCGACTTGTTGATTTGTGCGTATGAGGAGCAGAAATTCCTCTTTCACATAGTATTATATTATTATTTTTTTCTACTAAAGCATACTCCGATGATCCTAATAGATCTCTAATTGAACAACCAAAATGTCTTTTGAGAATTATAGGTTTATTATACTTTGCTGTTTTACTTATAAGTGGAAAATTCTGCATATTTCTCGCTCCTATTTGAAATACATCAACAAAATCTTTCATCAACTCTAATTTATCAACTTCCATTACTTCTGAAACGATTAAAACATCAAAGTTTTTTTTGATTTGCTCTAAGATTTTTAATCCTTCATCCCCTACTTCAAAATATTTTTTTGATCTATAGGGAAAAGTTAAAGGTTTGTATATTTGACCTCTTAAAAGCTTTAAATTATTTTTCTCAAGTACTTCACAACATTTAAAAATTAAATCTTTGTTCTCAATACCATTTGGACCAGAAATTATAGGAACTACATCTCCTCCAAAACTAATATCATTATTAATTTTGATAATTTTTTTTTTATTAAGTGAAGAAGATAAAGGAAATTTATCTTTTAAATCACTATCCGAAATATCTTTTCCTGGAAATTTATTGTCCATTATCTCATCACTTTAATTATTTTTTTTAATACTATTTTTTTATTTACTATTTTAAATGCTTTTACTGCTTGCATAAAGTTCATTTCTAAACCATTTATTGATTTCAGACCAATTTTTTCACCTATTTCCATTATTATTGTTTTATGTGGTCTATAAATAATATCAAAAATAATTGCATTAGAATTAGAATTTAAAAAATCAAATGTATCAATTAGATTTTCGATTATCCTAACTTTGATATTTTCTTTTTTTCTTAATTTATCAAATTTTAATTCTGAAAATGAAATTGGAGAAAAATATTTAAAATTAGATTTTATAAGAGGAATTTCTAAATCAAAACCTAAGGAAGTTGTATTAATTATTAGATCAATCTTTTTTAAATTTTTTAAAGTTTTGAAATTTTTTACAACTTTAATATTTTTGTTATTAAATTTAATTCTTTTTTTAAAACTACTTAATTTTTTCAAATTTCTATTAAAAAGATAAATATTTGCCTTTGGATATTTATTTTTAGTAGTTATGATACAAGCCTTTCCAGCACCACCACACCCTAGTATTAATACATTTTTAATTTTTTTTTTTATTTGTTTTAATGTAGAAAGACAACCAAAACTATCTGTATTGTAGCCTTTAAGTTTTTTGTTTGATTTAACAATTAAATTCACTGAACCTATTTCAGATGCTACTTGATCAATATCGTCTAAATATTTTATTACTTTTTCTTTATATGGTATAGTTACAGCTGAAGCATAAAAATAATCATTATTTTTTAATGATTTAATTAACAAGCTAACATTTTGATTTTTTACATCAAGAGGAATCATTTTCATATCTATCTTAAGTTTTGAAAAAGCTTTATTCCATAAAGTTGGAGATCTCGCACCCTTTGATGGATCTGAACCAATAATTGATACAAATTTCTGTTTATCTTTTAAATTGATTTTATTTTTTATAAGATTTGTAAAATTCATTTTATTTTACTAATTTAAGATTATGTTTGTATTTTTTGAACCAATCATAAAATTTTACTAATCCCATGGTTAAAGTATAATCAAATTTTAAATTAAACTTTTTTCTCTCTATTTTTAAATTAGCTCCAGTTTTTTCTATATCTCCTAACTGCTTTTCTACAAATTTTTTTTTAAATTTTATCTTTGTAACTTTTTCAAGAGTTTTTAAAAAATTCATTAATTTTATCTTTTTTTCATTACCCAAATTAAAAACTGAAGCTTCTCCTTTTGGTTTATTCTTTTTATAGAAATGAAGTATCTTAAATAAATTAAATATTAAATCATCAATATATGTAAAACTTCTTTGATGTTTTCCAAAGTTGAAAATTTCAATATATTTTTTTTTCTTATTCGAAATTAAAAATTTAAAATAAGACATATCTGGCCTTCCCCAAGGACCATAAACTGTAAAAAATCTTAAACCTATTAAATTCATACGATAAATCTTTGCATAAACATTTGAAATTAATTCCATACTAATTTTAGATGCTGAATAAACTGAAACTGGTTTATTAACACTAAAATTAGATAGTTTATTTTCTCCTTTTTCCCCGTAAACTGAGGAGCTACTAGCATAAGTAATTACTTTTAATTTTTTTGAAAACTTAAAAAATTCTAATAATTTAATATATGTAAGAATATTATTTACAATATATGTTTCAGGATTTTTAATTGAATATCTAACCCCTGCTTGGCCTGCCAGATGTATAATTGAATCAATATCATTAAGATGTTTCTTTAATTTTTTATAGAATTTATTATCAACCAAGTCATTTTTAAAAAATAAAAAATTTTTTTCTTTTTTAAGAATATTGAGACGATCTTTTTTAATCTTTACATCATAATAATTATTAAGATTGTCTACTCCTATCACATAATTACCTCTTTGAAGCTCATATTTTGCAGCATAAAATCCAATAAAACCTGCGACTCCTGTTATTAAAGTTTTTTTCATATTAATTTTTTGTGGAACCTAAAAATGTATATGGGAATATTATTTTATTGATTACTTTATTAATTTTTTTGATACTTTTTTTTCTTAATATTGAAATCATATCATCAAATAAAGGATATCCTGCTTCTACTGAAACAACACTGCTCCCACTCATACGTGGATTTATTTCTATAATCTTATAATTTCCCTTTTTATCAATCATTAAATCACAATCATATAACCAAGATAAATTAAATTTCTTTATTAAATTTTTACCAATTTTTTCCAATTTTTTTACTCTTTTTACTATATGACCAGCATTGGGTTCTGCTGGATTAAGTCTTTTTCTAGACACTACTCTTATGCTTTTTCCATTAAATGCCAACATATCAAGATCAAAAGTTGGTTCACTTAATCTTTCAGAAATCACAAGTGGAAAAAAATTTTTTTTATACATAGAAAAATATTTACTATTAAGTTTTTTGGTTGGAACATGAATTTCCCTTCCGTAATTTTTTAAAAAAACTTTTTTTAGGTCAGATCTCACAACAAGTACATTTCTACCTCCCCTGGATAATGAAGGTTTAATAACAAAATCTTTTTTATTAAATTCTTTTATTTTTTTTTTTATTTCCTTAAAATTCTTGATGATTTTGAATTCAGGGAATGGTAAATTTTTTTCTTTTAATGCTTGATAAGTTCTGATTTTATCTGAAAAAATATATAAAGTCTTATAGTCTACAGTTGCAATCTTGCATTTAGTTTTTTTAAAATATTTTTTATTTTTTGATAAATTAAGTGCTTCTTCATCAGAGCCAGGTATTAAAAAATCAATATTAAATTTTTTAACTATTTTTTTCATATGATTTATGTATTTGGTTGAATTGCCACTAGGTGTCACAACAAAATTATCAAGAAAATACTTTGCAATACATTTGTTATTTTGATTGGTTCCTGTTATTTTTAAATCTTTAAATTTCCCATTTTTTATTTTATTAATAAGAAAAGGTGCAAGGGTTCCACCAACAGAAGTAATAAGTATATTATACATATCAAGCTTTATTTTTATAATTATCGTGCAATAGAGTGTCGGATAAATTTCCTTTATTAAAATGAATCTTTTCAATTTCTTTAAATATTTTACTAACAGTTCCAAATCGATTAGTTTTAAATTTTTTTTTTAAATTAGTTATTTTATTTTTATTTAAACTATTTGATAGTTTTGTTGAGATAAAAAGGATTCTTAAAATATTCAATTTGATTTTAAAAGGTTTTAATTCTTTTTTAATAATTTTTGAAAATGTTTCTAAACCAGCTTTTGAAGAAGCATAAGTTGATGTTCCAATTTCATCTAATATAGATGCTATAGACGAAAAAAAGATTATTGTTCCTTTTTTATTTTTTATCATACATCTTGAAATATATTTTGTTAGTAAAATTGGAGCTAATAAATTTATTTTTACAGTTTCAACTATAGATAAATCAGATTCTAAAGAATTTAAATTTCGATTAAAAATTGATGAATTTGATATAAAAATATCTATTTTTTTATTTGTTTCTTTTTCAATTTTTTTAACCCACTTCTCAATTTTGAACTCTTTACATAAGTCTATTTTTGTATGGAAATAATTTTTTTGATAAATATTAGACTTGCTTCTAGAACATCCCCAAACTTTATTACCTTTAGATAAGAATTTTTTTGAGAGTTCGTGACCAACACCTCTGCTCGTTCCAGTGATAACAATGTTTAAATTTTTAATCAAAACTAAAAATGCCTCCACAAAGTGAATAACCTACTCCAAATCCCATTATTAGAATTGGTTGTTTCTTTGGTAGAATTTTTTTTTCTTCTAATTGTATTAAAGCAATAGGAATAGTTGATGAAACAGTATTACCATAATCTTTTATATCATTAAAAAATAAATCATCTTTAATTCCTAATTTATCTCTTATAGTTTTTAAAACTATTGAACTTGCTTGATGAAAAATAAAATACTTAATTTCGTCAATTTTTAAATTTGCTTTTTCTAAAATCATTTTAGTAGCAAACGGTACTTTTTCAGCAGTGAAGGTAAAAACATTTGTTCCATGCATATGTAGATTTTTTTTACCATTTTCATCTTTTTTTAAACAAAGATTTTTTGCACCAGAGCCATCAGTATAAAAAAAAGTAGAATGTATTAAAGGTAAATTTTTTGTATCTATAAAAAAGGCCGAGGCTGCATCACTAAAAATTGGTGCAGTAGATCTATCTTTTTTGTCTATATATTTTGTATAAGTTTCTGAACATACAATTAGGCAGTTTTTAAATTCTTTATTTTTAATTAAATTAATCGCTGTTATTAAAGCATAGGGAAACCCTGAACATCCTTGTGTTATGTCTAAAACGAAACATTCTTTTTTTAATTTTAATTTATCTTGTAATATACTTCCACTAGAAGGAATCGAAGAAACGTGTGATTGAGATACAAATATTAAACTATCTACTTGCTCATTAATTTTTTTTAACAGTTTGTTTGCAGCATCAACAGCAAGAGTTAAGGAGCTTTCATCATCATCTGCTTTATAGATAGTCTGTATTCCTGTTTTATTAAAAATATCTTTAAATTCAATTTTACTACTAAGATCAAGTTCTTTACTTAAATCTACTTTTATTGAACCGAATGAATAAGCACCTTTAATCATGATAAAATTTTTTTTATTAACTAATATTATTTAAGACTATCCTTTAAAATAATTTTGTTTTTGTTTTTATTACTTTGTTTAATCTCATATATTTTATTACAAAATTTCAAAGAACTTAAATCATGAGATATAATTATTAAAGTTCTATTTTTTCTAAATTCTCCTAAAAATTTAATCAAATTATTTGCTGTATTATTGTCTAACGCACTAGTTGGTTCATCCAGTATTATTAGTTCAGGATCTTTATAAAGTGCCCTTGCGATTCCAATTCTTTGTTTTTCTCCTATCGATAAATTTCCTCCTCCTTCATCAATTTTGTAATTCAATTTTTCTGGTGTATCTGAAAATTTTTCTAATTGAGAACTTAATAAGGATTGAGATACTTTTTTACTATCAATTAATTTTTCATTAAATTCAAAAGATACATTATTTTTAATACTTCCATTAAATAAAAATATTGATTGAGGAACGTATGATATTTTTTTTTGCCAGTTTTTTATTTCTGTTGCACTACTAATTTTTTGGTCATCTACTAATAATTCTCCTTTGTCAGGCTTATATAGCCCCATAATGATATCAACAAGGGTTGTTTTCCCAGAACCACTTTCACCATAAATTCCAACACAATCAAATTTTTGAATTGTTATATTTTCATTATCATAGATTATATCTTTTTGATTATGTGAAAAATTCAAATTTTTTATTTTTATTTCTTTTTCAAATAAAATATTTTTTTCAGCTATGTTATTAACTTTTATGTCAAACTTATTATATTCTTTAGCCATCATATTAATAGAAGATCTATAGAAAGAAATGTTATTAAAGCTTGTCATTAATTTATTTACACTTGGAAGTAATCTAAAAGCTGCCGCCGCAAATACTCCAAAAAAAGGTATCATGCTTTTTAATTCAATATTCGAATAGTTAATTAATATTAAAGTTATAGCTATAATTATGATTGCACTCATTTCGAGAACAATCTTTGGATAATTCATAAAAGCACTATGTTTTGTAGCTATTGATGAAAATGTTTTAATATATCTGGAAAAGATTCCAGAGAAGGTTTGTTCTATATTAAAAATTTTAATAGTTTTAATGCCACCAAAAATTTCGTTTAGAGTTTTTAGTGAATTCGTACTAAACTCCACCCTTTGGTTACCCCACTTAGCAAGAATTTTTGAAAATAATTTATGATATACAATCATAATAAATGAAAAAATGAATAAGGTTACTAAAGTTGTTTTAAATTGAATAGAAATAAGCAAGAAAATTATCGAGACTAATACTAGGGACTCAAAAATAATCATTAAAGAACTTTGAAAAGTTCCTGTAAAATTTTTTGTTTCTATATATACATTTTGTACCAATTGAGAAGCATCATTTTTTTTAAAAAAAAAGAAATCATTAGAAAGATATTTTCTCAGCAAATATATACTTGAGCTCGAATAAATATTCCAAGTAAATTTAGAAATCCACCAATAGTAAAATACTAAATAAATATTTTTTAAAATAAATAAAAACATGAATATAAAAAATATGTTTTGAGTTGGCATTTCAAAATACTTTACACCTTTAAAAACAAAATTATAATTCTGATCACTACTCATTATACCTTGCATAAGTGGGAGAATTACACCAATGCTGAAAATTTCTAAAATTGTAGCTATTGATGTAAAAATAAAAAATAGGGATAGATTAAGTTTTGGGTTGTTACTTAGTTGAGTTGCTATTTTTATAATTTGAATCATTACTAATAGTAAATTTTAAATAATTTTTCTAGGACTTTTCTTGGTATCAATTTAAAAATTAAATCTAAAAAATTTCTTATTACTAGCTTAAGTTTAGATTGTTTTTTAGAAGATAGATTAGATTTTTTTATCTTAGATAAAATAGATCTAAGCTCTTCAGTTTCTATTTTATTTCTTTGAGTAATTAGTTCATGAAGATTAGGTTGCTTCCAACTTTCAGAAGAGGACAAAACACTCCAATAATTATCGTAAGGATATTCACTAATTTTAATTACGTCACCAGATGTATTTTTTTCATATTTATTTACATTATAAAAAATACCCTCTGACTTAATTGTCATATGTATATAATCAAAATATGATTTAATTTCATTAAACTTTATCTCCATGAATGAACGTGTGTTTATTACCAAATCAAAAAATTCTTTAAATTTTATTTTTTCAAGACACCATGGTGGCAATATAACAAAATCAAAACTTTCAAGATAATTAATATCAAGTTGATCTTTATTTTTTTTAAAGTCCTCATATAGAAAAAATTTTTTTTCTTTATAGATTGAGGATAAATAATAAGATTGTAGTAATCCTGCTTCAGGTAAATCAATTAAATATATTGTTGTGTTTGAGTATCTTTTTTTAAGTTTATGGGCTAACGCTCCGTATCCTCCACCTATTTCTAAAATTCTTTTAGGCTCATTAGTTAAAAATTTTTGAATTTTAAAAAAAAATTGAATAATAAAAAGATCATTATAATTATATATTTCTCCATTGATCACATAAATATTATCAGGATTACCAATATTATTTTCTTTAAATCTATTAATAAATTTTTTTCCACATAAATCAGTAAGATCTATCAAATTTTCTACTAAACGAAAAAAAACACCTTGATCATCCAAACCATCACTTAAAATATTCTTCTTTCTAAAATCCTCTAGATTAATTTTTTTAACTTTATTTAAAAAATCTTTATTCTTAATTTCCCAATGATTACTCTTTGCTTTAAGATTGTAATCTTCATAAGCTAAATTAAATGAGTTGTAAATTTTTTCTTTAATCATATTAAGCTACATTATTTAACCAAATTTCAAGTGATAGAATTCTACCAAGAGTATTGGAGTGGTCGTTAGTTGTTTGATTAGAGCCATCGTGAATTTTTAAAAGCCTTTTTAAGCCATCATTACTATAATATTTTGATATTTTTGAATTGTTATGAATTTTATCAATGTACAATTTCTTAAATTCTCCATCATAAAATGATCTGCTTATTGGAGCTGGAAATTTCAATTTAATAGGACTCCAAACAAAATCTTTTGGGAAATATCTCTCTGCAACCTTTTTTAAAATATACTTAAATGTAATATTGTTATCTTTTCCAGAGTTTACTTTTAAACTTCCCTTTATTGAATTTGTAAATGAAACAATTCTTTCATCACAGAATGGAGTTCTTATTTCTTGACCATACATCATTCCAATCTGGTCAGCTCTAGTAAGATATCCTTGAAGAAATGACATTTGATCATTAATTAAAATTTTATTAATTGTATCCTTTTGACTTTTAAATTCATTTAATATTTCTAAACGTTTATTAAAGTAATTATTATTTGATATATCAAATATTTTAAGCCGTTCTAACGTAAAATAGTTTTTTGCTATTAATATTTGTTCTTCATTTATTTTTTTAGATTTATTATCATTATAAACATCATAATGTCTTTGGTATCCCCCAAATATTTCATCAGAACCATCTCCTGAATATAAGACTTTTATCTTAGATTGTTCAGAAACCTTTTTACATAAATGCATAAAAGACAAGCTATTATAATTATTCAGTGGCAAGTATGTATGAGATATCAATTTAGTTAAATTACTATAAATCTCCTCCTCTGAGGACTCAATTTTATTTATTTTTTTGATTTTGTTACCAAAATTTTTTTTTATAATGTTGTATTCATTTTCATGGGAACTTGAATTTGAAAAACTGAGTAAAAATTTTTCCATTTCTTGGCCATTTGATAAGAAATTGTTAATTAGATTAGAGTCAAGACCTCCACTTAAAAATATTCCTCTTTCAACATCTGAAACTGACCACTCTGAAAATACTTTTTTAATTAAGTCATCTAATTTATCAACAATGTTTAATTCTGACTCATTTTTTAAATTATCATCGATATTTTTTGAAGGTGACCAATATTTGTTAAAGTATTTTTTTTCACTCTCTATAGAGAGGGTATGACCAGCCTGTAAATTACATATGCCCTTCAATAAAGTTTGATCTCCATAAATATTTCCAAAAACTAAGTATTCATTTAAAAGATTTTCATTTATTGAATTTTCAATTTTCAACATTTTTTTTTTTATTTCACAAATTGTTTTAATTTCAGAAGCAAAAATGAAACCATAGTTTGTATCACAATAGTAAAGAGGTTTTATGCCTAGATGGTCTCTAGCTAAAAAAAGTTTTTTTTTGTTTGCATCCCAAATGGCAAACGAAAACATACCTTGTAAATAATTAATACATTTATCTTCATACAGTTCATAAAGTTTTAAAATAACTTCAGTATCTGAATGATTGGTAAGAAAATTTTGGTAAGATTTATTTAAATCTTTCTTCAATTGTTTATAATTTACTATTTCTCCATTAAAGATAATTGTTAAACCGCTCTTTTTATCAGTCAAAGGCTGACTTCCTTTTTCAATATCTATTATTGATAATCTTGTATGAGAAAGTCCGATATTTTTATCGAAAAATTGACCTGTCTCATCTGGTCCTCTATGAATTTGTAACTGATTTGCAAAATCACAAAATTTTTTTAATTTGTTACTAGACTCATTGTTTGATAAAAATCCAAAAATTCCACACATAAGTTTATTTTAGGCCCCTTAAAAAAAGTTCGGTTGATATAAATTTCCAAATTTCATAGCTTGAAATGTTATTAAATGTTTTTTTATTTTTTTTTTTAAAAAAAAATTTTTGTTGATTTAGATATGACTTATAAAGTTTATTTGAGTTTACTATTTTTAATTTTTCTAGAGTTGAATTTTTTATAATTTTTATTACGTTTTTTTTATACTTTTCAAATATAAATTCCCTTTGAGGTGAATTCATCTTCAGCCCTTGTTTAGGATTAGTACCATCAATAATCTTAAGTGTCTCATATATGAAAGATTTAGGTACACCATTAAAAAGCAAATTTACTGGAAGACCTAAAATTTTTTTGATTAAATCTTTTTCATAAAAGGGTGAAAAAGTTTTTACTCTAAAATATCTTGATAAATTTAATACCTCATTTTTTACTTTTGGTCCTTTAAGAAAAAAATATTGTTTATTGATAAACTCATGAAAAAAATTGTTAATTTTAAAAAGTTCTTTAAATTTTAAACTTTTAAAAATTCTGTTAGAAATATAATTATATTTTTGAGATAGAAAATCATTTGGTCTATAAATAATACCATCAGATGCGTATTGTATTGATCTTTTTTGTTTAAGATTTTTTATAATCTCATTATCTGCATTAAAAAAAATTGGGTCTCCAATGCCTGTGATTACTAATTTTTTAGTAAAGTTTTTTGAACAATAATCAAATAACTTTTTCATTGTTATGATAGGTAATCCATTAATTGGTTTTTGATTTATTTTACAACTTTCCTTAACCTCATCTTCAAAGTTGTTATAGATAATATCTACAACTTTATGATTATGAATTTTTTTTCTAAAATTTTTCTTTAAAACTTTAAATTCAGAATATTTATTACCATAGTATTTAATGTCTCCTGTCAAAGTATAAAAATTTTTAAGATATTTATTTTGCTTACAAGCATAATAAATAATATAATACAAAAGTCTTGAGTCTAACCCTGAACTCAAAAATAGGACTACTTTCTCATTATTTTTTTTTGATTTTTTTATTTGTTTATCAATTGAATTTAGTAAACTATTAAAAATATCATTGTAAGTGCTTTTATTAAAATTGATATTCTTAATTTTATTCAATTTCCTTTTTTTTTCTTTTTTGATGCTAAGATTTGGAAAAGAAATAATCCCATATTTTAAATAAAGTGAAATGTTATTCAAATTTACTGAGGATAATTTCATCTTAGATTTATTGAATTATTTTTTAGATTTTTTGAGAATTCTATATTTGAGGTAGCAAGACAACATCAAAATAATTTTCTACAACCAACCTTATTACATTTTAGAAAATTTAATATTTCAATCATTAAATAATAATTTTTTTGAAATCATAGCTTTTTCAAGTTTTACATAATTATTCATCTCAGCTATGCCATCTATAGAAGTAATTTTATCAGGATATATTTTATCTAGCTCCATTAATATTGAGAGATGAGCTAAAGAATCCCACTCATACCCTTTTAAATCCTTTAATTCTTCATCATTTATAATCTTAATTATCAGTTTTTCTAATTCTTTTTTTTTCATTCTATTTTGGTCCCTTACATGTTGCTATTGATGTATTGCATATAATTTTTTCAAACTTTTCTTCAAAACTTATTAATTTTTTAGACCTTAATTTATATAAAGTATCTTTAAAATTATCCATCTCTTTAGGTAAAAACCAACTTTTAGATTTAATTATTTTTACATCTGAAAATATATTTTTAGCATAATCTAAAATTTTGTCTGTATTAGAGAGACTAATTAAAGGTATTTGCAAATAACCACCTTCGTTTAAAAAATTTGGACTACTTTTTAAAATTGATAAAGCTAAATCAGTGCCATCTTCTCCACTCTCACATGGAATGTTTTTTCCAAACCAAGGGGAAATTTTAGCTATCAAATTTGAAATTGCAGAAACATCATTGATTATATAATCAAATTTTTTTTCAGACCATGGCTCAAACAAATGTCCTTTTTTTATATCTGCCTTAAGACCGTTTCGAATAAAGTTTTTTTTTGTATTTTCAATAGCAATAGAATGTACATCTGAACAATACATTTTAATTTTTGAAAAAGTTTTCATTAAAGCAATACCTATTACACCACTTCCACATCCAAGATCTAAAATACTATTGTCATCTTTTAATTTTTCGAGTGCTGTCTCTATACTTAATTGAGTTGTTAAATTAGGTTGAAATATTTCTTTATCTAAATCAATATCTTTTAAAATACTTTCGAAATTGTAAATATATCTAACCATTTTTAATAACTTTTGCAGGATTGCCATACACTACTTGTTTTTTTTTTACATTTGATAAAACTGTTGAGCCCATAATAATTGTTGAATAATCATCTATGGAGATATTTTCAGCTACTAAGACGTTTGCACCTATAAATACCTCCTTTCCAATTTTTGTATTATTTAATATTGAAGATCTAGAACCTAATGTTGAGAATGAGTTTATAGTTACATTGTGAGCTAAGATATTTAGATAGGTTAAAATGCAAAAATTTTCAATTTTTGTACCAGAGCATATAATACTGTAAGGATAAACAATATTTCCATATCCAAAATTTACATTATCTTCAATTTTAGTAGATGGATCTATTATATTTGGAAATTTTTCTACATCTAAAGATGTTTTATCTAAAATTTTTTTTCTATCATTTTTATTTTTATACGAACCTATTCCAAACACAAAAAATGAATTTTTATATTTTTTTGCATTTTCTAATCCAATTTTAATTGGAATACCTTGATAACTTTTCTTAAAATATTTTTCATCATCATCTAATATTGCTTGAATTTTAAATTCTTTTTTTCTTGATAAACTTTTTAAAATTGGAACTAATTCATCTGCAGTATTACCTGCACCAATAATTATTATATTTTTTCTTTTCATATTAATTAAATACTTTTTTTTTTGATCAAAAATAAAGTTTGTCCACTTATCTAACCAATTTTCTTCAATATTAAAAAAATTTTTTAAATATAACTTTCGTGTGTCTTGAATATTTTTACTATTCCACCAGTAATAAATCTTATCCCAATTCTTAATTATGTGTTTTTGAGCATCACTAAAATTTTCAAAAGCCATTTTATTTTGTTTTAGTAGTTTAAACATTTTAAGGCTTTTTTTTTTAAAAAACCAAAATTTTTTATCACATACCAAAATTGTAGGAATGTTATAATACATAGATGAAGAAAAAGCTGTTTGTGGATAATTTACGATCATAAGTTTTGATGATCTAGCAAAATCAAAAAAGTTCTGTTTCCAATTTTCATTAAATTTTTCTTTTCCAAATTTACCTATAAATCGTTCTTTAATATTTAGTTGGTACGGCTGCTTACATCTCAAGAATAAGTTTTTTTTGATGTTATTGGGCAAATTATTAATAAATCCTAATAATTCCGAAATTTGATTAATACCCTCTTCTGCCTTTGCAGATGACATTAATTTATGAGAATATTTATTACCCTCCAGAAAAGCAATATTAAGTGTTTCATTTTTTTTCGTATTTATTTCTCTTTTATCAATAACATTAATAGTTGGACTTAATCTGAATGATTTTTTATTATATGAACTATCAGTATCATAATGAATGTGACCAGAGATTTGGCCTATATAATTTTTTATGTGAATAAACTCACCTACAAGGCCTCCCCCATGTGCACAAGTATAATACTGAGATTTTTTTTTTATCAATTCGGCAGCGCAGATTTTAAATTGATCATTATAATTCCAACTTCTCATTGAAATAATTATTTTTTTTTTATTCGCTAGCTGTAACATTTTTTTTCTTATCATCAAAAAATTTTCATAATAAGAAATTGGTAAGTCATGAATTAAATTATTTTCTAAAAAATCAAAAAATTTATCATTAAACTTATTTCTATTTAAAACTTTAAATTCAGTCTGTCTCTGCTCATAGTCTAGATCTTCTTTTACTCCTATATCTTTAAATAGATACTTATATAGTGATGGGATAATCAAATTTTTAAGAGAAATTTTTAAAAAACCTTTTGTAGGAAAACTAAAAGATTCTAATATAATTTTATTGTATCTAAATGCAAATTTAGCAATCAAAAGCTCATAAAAATGAACAATGGAATTAGAAAAAGTTTTTTTTTCTTCAATAAATTTTATATTTGAGCCTTTATCTAAATTTTTGAAATTTTTTCTTATTATCCTAATTTCTTTAGGGTTTAAATATTTTAGAATTCTAATAAAGGCTAAATGGTTCCAAGTATCTTTATAAGTATTTTTAATAAAGTCTAAATGATTTTTGGGAGTAAAAGAATTTTCATTCATCTTCAATTGGTAGGAAGTAATGTTTTTTTTTCTATTAAGTTTCAAAAAAGTTTTTATATTTTCCCATCTGTCATACATTGTGGAAACATAGTGATGAGTCCATGGATAAATTAATAGTTTCCAATAATCATAATCCTCATTTAGATTATGAATTTTATTAAGTTTTTTTGATAATATTTTACACAATCTATCTGCAGTTTTATCAATATAAACAACATCTTTTTTGAACTTTTTTTTATTAGACCAGTGATAATTGATAAACTTATATCTTTTTAGATCCTCTGTTTTTTTAATTAAACACCACATACCCAAAAAAATATTTTTTTTTGAAGGACCAAAACTTTCTTTAATTGGAGTAGTTACCAAAAAATTTTTCATTATAACTAACGTAAAAAATTTTTATTCAAAATCTTATCAATTTTAATATCAAATTTTGCGATTTTTCCGACGACTTTTTTATATTCATTTGGTTTTATTTTCTTAATCTTTTTAATCGACCTTTTAAAAGCAATATCTTTAAGTAAAATCTTTTTTCCTTTAAAAATTTTATTTTTGGCAACAATATATCTATGGGTCTTGTATCTTTTCTTTTTTTCTTCTAAATTTGGAATTAATTTTTCTTTACCTAAGATTTCTAAAATTCTCTTTATTTTTTTAGACATAATAAGAAATTCTTTAGGTTCCATAGAAATTCTATGGTCTGCATTTAAAAGTTTAGTGTTCAAAGTAAAATGCTTTTCTATTATACTTGCTCCAAGAGTTACTGCCCCACACACAGATAAATCATCAATAGTATGATCTGAATAACCAACTGGAATACTTAATTTATTTCTTAATGTAACCATTGAACTTAAATTGATAGTTTTATCTGGTGCTGGGTATAGAGAGGTGCATTTTAAAACAGCTACACCTTTATTGCTATACTTTCTTGCTACTTTAACACTTTCATAAATCTCTTTTTCATATGCCATACCAGTAGAAATTATCATTGGAATTTTTGACCTTGAGACCTGCTCTATTAATGGAATATTGGTTAAAAGCCCAGATGAAATTTTTATTAATTTAATACCTATTTTTTTTAATCTTTCCAAACTTTTAAAATCGCCAGGTGTTGAAAAAAAAACTAGACCCAACTTTTCTGTGATCTCTTTTAACTTATAAAGCTCCTCGTCACTAAAATTTTTATTTAAGAATTCTTTGTAAGATGGAGTATTTCTCAAGTAACTTTCATTTGGATCAATAGTTTGTAATTTGACAGCATTTGCACCAGATTTTGCAGCGGACATGATCATTTTTTTACAGAGATTGAAATTACCATTATGATTAATTCCAATTTCAGCTACTAAAAAAACTGTTCTAGGTTTTCCTATTATATAATTGCCGATTTTAAAAGTTTTGATATTCATTCTAAGTATTAGTAATTTTTATAGTTATATTTTAATGATATAATTAATTATAAACTTTCATTTACTTTATTAATATCTTTAATAGACAAAAAATTTTCATTTTTACCTGAGCTATACTCAAAATTAGAGGAAACCTTTTTTCCCTTTTCACCTAATTTATCTACTAAAAAATTTTTATTCTTATCATCATTGTTTGGTGATGGAATTATCTTGTAATGATCTTTAAATTCTAATGTGAGATGATGATATTCATTAGGGCACATTAATTCATGAATTTTTTCACCTGGTCTAATTCCAACAATTTTTGTTTTTAATTTTGGAGCCATTGCTTTAGCTAAATCAACAATTTTAACAGATGGTATTTTGGGAACAAATATTTCACCTCCAATCATTCTTTCAAAAGAAGTCAGAACAAAATCTACCGATTGATCGAGTGTTATCCAAAACCTCGTCATATCCTCATGCGTAATTGGTAAATATTTATTTTTACTTTGAATTAATTCTCTGAAATAAGGAACAACAGAGCCTCTAGACCCAGCAACGTTACCATACCTCACTACTGAGAAAATAGTTTTTTGTGCACCAGTTATATTGTTTGCTGCTATAAAAATTTTATCAGAGGCAAGTTTGGTTGCACCATATAAATTTATTGGATTTGCTGCTTTATCAGTTGAAAGTGCGATAATTTTTTTTACTTTTTGAAATATAGCTGCTTGAATGATATTTTCAGCTCCATAGATATTCGTCTTAACAAATTCCATTGGGTTATATTCGGCAGCAGGGACTTGTTTTAAAGCAGCAGCATGAATTACATAATCTACTCCATTCATTGCAATTTTCAATCTATCTAAATCTCTTACATCTCCTAAAAAAAATCTAAAAAAAGGGTATTTATTTGCAGGGAATTTTTTCTGCATAATAAATTGTTTATACTCATCTCTTGAATAAATAATGATTTTTTTTGGTTTATAATTTTTAATCAATTTTTTTACAAATTGATTTCCAAAAGATCCTGTGCCACCCGAAATAAAAATTGTCTGATTATTAAACATAATTATTATTTAACCAATGCTCCGCACTTTGACACTTTTAATTATTAAGGTCAACTTCATTGGTTTTCTTTTTAAACTAATTGGAAATTGTAATTATTTTTAGTGTTTATTTTAGTAGTTACTTTCCCAATTAATACTTTCAAGTCCTTTTTATTTTTTTCAAGCAGTTTAAATATCAAATTTGCAAAAGGTCCTGAAGTAAATTTATAGTATTGATTTTGAACTAAATCTAAAATTTTATTTTGTATTACAAGACCATCTTTATCTTCCATATTTTTGCAAAGTTTAATAAAATTATTTATTTCATTTTGAGATATGACATAATCTCCAACTAAAGACTTTAACCCTTTTGTATTTATAATATGGCTTAAACTTTGTGATCTATTAAAATTTTCACTATAACAAAAAAGGTAATCATTCAATAAAGGTTTGCTTTTGTTTATTAATTTATTATTTTTATAGGATGAAATTTTAACTTTGGGGTGATAAAAGCTAATATTTTTATCAAACTTCTCCTTAAGACTTTTTAATAAAATATTTAATTCATTTTTTTTATAAGTAACTACAATCCACATAAATTATTTTATATCCTTTTTGAGATCTTCATATTCTTTAAGTTTTATCTTCATAAAGTTTATAGTTAATCTTGTTTTCGCAGCAATGCCTTTTGGTGTCAGCAAATATGCATAATTAATTTTGTTTTTATTTTTTTGAAAGTTAGAGATTTTTATTAATCCTTTTTTTCTAAGCTCTTTTAAGCAATAGTTAATTTTACCCAAACTAATACCTAATTTGTTAGACAATTCTCTTTGAGTAATACTTGGCTGCTTGTCCAATTTTCTCAGAACATTAAAATTATCAGTTTTATTATCTAAATTTTTCATTTTAATAATGTTCAATTATTGAACAGAAAAGTGTTCAAATTATGAACATACATTAAAATCTTATTTATTTCTTGAATTTTTTGCCAGATAAGTATTAATTCATGCTATGAAAAACCAACAAAAAGAAGATTTGCTAAAAAAAATATTAAAAAAAGTTAAGCCTGGTATCAAAATTAAAAATACAAGTAATATTAGTTTTGTAAATGATGGAGATCTAGACTCGTTTGATATTATACAAATCATTTTACAAATTGAAAAAGTTAATAAAAAAAAAATTAATCCTAGTAAAATTGGAAGAAACACATTTAAAAATTTTAAATCTATTTTGGATTTGATTAAATAAAAAGCGGCTTTTATATGAAAAAAAATGTATTATTAATTGAATCTCCATCATATCCAAAAAATTTTGGAAATCACTTGAGCAAGATTTGTAATGGAAATATTGTTTTAGTTAAAGAAAACAAAAATGAAATATTAAAAAAAATTAAAACTGCTAATGGTTTAGTAAATTGTCCAAGAAGGTTCTTTGACAAAGAAATTTTACTAAATGCAAATTATTTAGAATGGGTACATACTGGAGGAGCTGGAGTTGAAGAGTATCTGTTTAATGAGTTTATACGTTCTAATATTATATTTACTAATGGTAGAATATTACAAGGACCTGAAATTGCTGATCATGCAATAGGTTTGATTTTGTCAATTTCTAGAAATATTTATCTCTATGCTAGAGGAGACAAAAATAAATTTAAGAGACCAATTGAACTTAATAATAAAATTTGTGGAATAGTTGGATTAGGTGGTATTGGCTTGCTTGTAGCAGAAAGATTAAAAACTTTTGGCATGAAAATAATAACTTTTTCTGAAGAACTTTCACCAATGACATCTTTTATAGATGAGTCTTATAGAGGTAATGACTTAAAACAACACATTTCTAAAATTGATGTTGTTGTATGTGCGGCCCCTCTTACAAAAAGTACAAAAAATTTATTTAATAAAAGTTTATTAAAAAAAATGAAAAAACAAAGTATATTAATAAATGTATCACGAGGCTCTTTGATTGATACAAAGGCTCTTCTCAATACTAAAATAAATTCAAAATTTTTAGGAATAGGTCTGGATGTAACAGATCCAGATCCACTACCTAATAGCCATAAATTGAGAAAACTTAAAAATATTGTTATTACTAATCATACCTCAGGCCTGTCTGACAACAATAGATTAAGATCAAAAAATTTAATGATCGAAAATATAAAAAGATTCTGTAATGGTATGAATTTATTAAACATTGTTGATAAAAAAAAAGGTTACTAATTAATTTATGGATTATTCAATAGTACAAAAACAAGCAGTTAAAGTTTATAATAAAGCAGCAAAACAAAGTCCTTTAAAACTATATCCTTCATTGGAGTTAGTAAGATTAGAACAGATTTTTTTTAATAAAAAAAAAGGAAAGCTTCTTGAAGTTGGCTTTGGAAGTGGATGCAACACAATACATATGTTAAAATGTGGTTATGATGTCTATGGTGTTGATGTAGCGAATAATGCACTTATTAGAACCTCTAAAAGAATTAGTAAAATCAAAGGAATAAAAAAACCCAAACTACAAATAATATCACCTACAAGTAATAAGTTACCTTTTAAAGACAATACTTTCGATTATCTAGTTGCAATGAGTGTTTTATCTTTATTAGGGACTGAAAAAAATATTAAAAATTTACTGAAAGAGATTCAAAGGGTGGTCAAACCAAATGGTAAGATAATAGTCGATATAAATGATCAAAAATCAGAATTTTCTGAAGGAAAGAAGATGAAAAAAAAAAATATATTTTTAAATAAAGCATACAATCAAACATTTGATACTGTTTGTTTAAAAAATATCAAAGAATTTGAAAAATTGATCAACCCATATTTTGAAATAATTGATACCGGTTTTGCTGCATTTAGTCTATTTGGAAGAGAGATTAAAGAATTTATTATATCATGTAAAAATAAAAAAAGATAAAAATGTTACTCATGCTTTATGCATTATTTTTCCAATAAATTAAAAAAAAATAAAAATAAACTCTTTTTTGTAACTCCAAAAAAAGAAAAATTAAGCTATCAAGAATTCAATCAAAAGTCTGTGATTTTAGCGTCCTATCTTTATTCAAAAAATGGGTCTTTAAAAAATAAAAGAGTTTTATTAAATATGGATCGAGGTATTAATTACTTTATTGTTGTTGTGGCACTTATTAAATTAGGGGCAGTTATTATACCGATTTCAAATAAATTAAAACTTATAGAAGTTAATTACATTAAAAAAAAATATAAGCCATTAATAGAAATAAATAAAATTCCTTTTCTAAAAAAAAAAATTATCTATGACAAAAGAGTTAAATAATGAAAATTCTTCGAGAATAATATTTTTTACTTCAGGAACGACAGGCGAACCAAAAGGTATACAACACAAAATATCAAAATTGTTTATGAGTGCTATTGAATTTTCTAAACTTTCTAACTATTCAAAAAAAGATATTGTACTACATAATTGGCCTCATTATTATATGGCAGGATTCTTTAATATGTTTTTATGCCCAATGGTATCAGGGTCTACTATTTATTTTACAAATGAAATAGGAGTAGATACTTATTTAAAATATTGGAGTCTTCTATTAAAAAATAAAATTACTAAATCTTACCTAAGCCCAACTATGGCTCAAGCTGTGATAAACTATTCTAATTATAATAAATTGCCAAAAAATAAGAAAATTAATACAACAATATTTTCCACGGGCTCTTACCTATACAGCAATATTTATAAAAATTTTAAAAGTATTTTTGAAGTTTACTTGAAAAATTGCTATGGGGTTACAGAGGCTGGGGCCTCAATTTCTTTGGCAGATAAAAATGAAAGTGATTTAGTTGGCAAATTATCAAAAGGCATTTTTATAAAGTTATCAAAAAAAAAAGAGATAATGATTAAAAGTAACTATTTTTTTGAAGGATATTTGGATAACGAAGGAAAGTTAAAAAGATTTAATAAAAAATATTTTAATAGTGGTGACCTAGGTGAAAAAAGAAAAAACTCAAAATATTATATTATTGGAAGAAATAAAGAGATTATCAAGAAAGGTGGTGAACAAATTTCATTATTAAAGATAGAAAATATTTCACTTGGGTTTAAAAATATCAAAGATGTTCTGGCCAAAGGAGTTAAATCTGAATTTTGGGGTGAAGAGGTCGAGCTGGATATTGTATTTAAGAATCAGAAAAAATCCATAATAAAGAAAATTAATAACAATAATAAAATTTTGTTAAATAAATTTTTAAAGTATTTATCTATAAAACTTACAAAAATTGAGATGCCAAAAAATATTTCCATCGTAAAACATATACCAAAAACCTCTATTGGAAAAAATTATAGAAAAATATTTTAAAATTTATGAAAAAAAGTGATTTATCAAAAGTTACAAAGAAATTAAATCTTTCTGCAAGATTAAATAAAATTAATGTTATCAAAAATAGAAGGATATTAATTTTAATAAGAAATATTTTAAATAAAAACAAAAAATCTATAATTGAGAGTATTAATAAAGATGTTGGTAAATCACGAAAAGATGCTGAGAACGAATTCAAAGGAAGCTTAAATATATGGAATTATGTTATAAAAAACATTAATTCAATTCAAAAAAATAAGAAAATAAAATTTAATAAAACCGAAAAAGGAGAGATAACTTACAAACCCATAGGCTTAGTTGCTTTTATTACTCCATGGAATTATCCATTACTCACTCTTTCAGAAAGACTTCCATTTTGCTTGGCGACAGGATCTACAGCTATAATCAAACAAAGTGAATACTCTAAGAATTTAAAAAATATTCTATTTAAAATACTTAATAAAAATAAAGAACTTATCAATATATTACATGTATTGAAAAATACAGATTACAAAACAGGTATAGCTTTATGTTCTGATGAAAATATTTCTGCAATAAGCTTTGTTGGGTCAACTGAAACTGGAAAAAAAATAGCAATACAAACCTCTTCAACTTTAAAGAAAACTTATTTAGAACTTGGTGGAAAAAATGCTGCAATTATAACAAAAAAAGCAAATTTTAAATTATCTGTAGATGAAATTATCAAGGGCATTTTTGAAAATGGGGGCCAAGCTTGTGTGGGAATTTCTCGATTAATTATAAACAAAAATATTGCTAAAGAGTTTTCAAAGTTACTAATAAGTAAAATTGAAAAAATTAATAGAAATAAAAAATTTTTTATACAACAACCAGCAAATAAACAACAAAGAAAAAAAATATTAAAATTAATAAGATTTATAAATAAAAACCATAAAAATAAAATTTTTAAAAAATTCAATTTAGGTTCAAAAAAATATACACCAATTTTTTTAAAGCCAAATATCAATGATAAATATTTTGTTAATAAAGAGTTTTTTTTTCCAATTATTACTGTTGAAACATTTGAAAAATTAAGTGAAGCCATCAAAATCAATAATCAATCAAAATATGGTTTAGCTGCTTATATTTTTACTGAAGATAAGGATGAATTTAAAATGATATCTGATGGATTAAATTCAGGAAGAATATGGCATAATTCTTCCTTAGTCTGGAATCCATCTTTACCAGTTGGTGGCTTTAATTTATCTGGACAAGATAGAGATATGGGTCAAAAAGGATTTGAAAACTATATAACAAGCAAAAGTATATATATTAGAAAAGTTAATGTTTAAATTGAGATTCTATAACATTAATAAGAATTTTTAGACAAAAATAGTAAGATAAATTTTTATAGTATTATTTCTTTAATTTTATTTTCATTTAATGTAAATAATAAATGCTGCTTTATAATTTTTCCTGATGAAGTCTTTGGCATTTTTCGTACAACAATAATTTTATCTGGTTTTTCTGTCTTAAATAAGTCTTTTTCGATAGTTTTTAATAAGTATTGAACATTTTTATTTAAATTTTTTTTTCTTTTCATAGATAAATATACGTGAAGTTTTTCATCAGACAATTCATCTTCAAGACTAACAGCAGCAACTTCTGCAACAAAGTCACATTTAATTATTAAATTTTCTATATCCCTTAGATGAATAAATTCACCTTTTTTTTTAAGAATATCTTTCTCTCTACCTGTTACAATAATATTTTTTTTTTCTATATAACCAATATCTTGAGAATTATAATAACCATGATTATCTGTTTTAACATTCTTAATTTTATTATCTATTATTAGAGATTTACATTTATAAATACTTTTGAAGAATAAATTTTTTTTACCATTAATTTTTTTAATTTTAATCTTGCACCCATTAATCAATTTTCCCACAGAATCTTTTACTAAACTAGAATTAATTTCATTAGTTAATGGTCCCCCCATTTCTGTAATACCATAGCAAGATTTAATTTTTTTTTTAAATTTCTTAAAAAAAGTTTTTCTTATATTGGGATAAAGATTGTTTGAAGTTGAATAAAATTCAATTTTATTTTTTTTTATTATATTGATTGCTTTTGAAGGGCTAAAATTTGCGATCATAGAATAAATTGATGGCAATAAATATACTAAATTAACTTTATATTTTGAGATACTATCCCAAATATTAAAAATATTTTTTTTATTAAAACTATTAACTATAATTATTGTACTTGACCCACATAAAGATGAAAAGAATGTGTTAATTATTCCTGCTGTAAAATAAACTGGAAGACAGTGCAGAATTCTTGTTTGTTGATTAAAATTCACCAACTTTGAATATGAGAATGATATACCAAGGACATTATTCGAGTCATGTATGGCTCCCTTAGGGTTTCCTGATGTACCTGACGAAAAAGAAATTAAAAAATTGTGATTATCTAAATTAAATAAATCATAATCAATTAAACCATTTTCTTTTAAATCAATCTTTTTAATGACTTTTGTTGCATCTATTGATCTTTTTATTTTATTAACACGACTTAATGGAAGTTTTGGATCAAGTGGGCAAATTGTAGTATTTGAAAAAATTGCAGCTAAACAAAAAATTAGTGCATGAAGCCGGTTTTCAATTTGGGTAATAATAATTTTATTTTCTAAACCTTTTGTTTTTAAAAATCTATTAATTTGAGATATATAAGATAGTAATTTCCTACTTTTAATTTTCTTTTTTCCGTAGATTAAAAAATCTTTATTTAGCTTTTTAGAGATAATTTTAAGAAACCTTTTTTTTTCTTTAATGTCTGAGATATTTTTTAAATTCATTGATATTTTATGAATAAGTACTATCAATACAGAAAAATAAAATCTTTACAATATCATCTTGGGTGATATCAATGTTTTATGGCTAGAATGCAATTACTTCCAAAACTTTATCAAACTAAAGTTTTGAATAAAGTGAAAAAAAGTTTAGTAGAGGGTGATAACAAAACGCCTTTTGTGATCGAATTAGACCCTACTACCGTTTGTGATCTTGCTTGTCCAGGATGTATAAGCGGAGATTTATTAAATCAAAAAAATCCATTAGATAGAGGTTTTTCAAAAGAAAAATTAAATGAGATTGCTAATGACATAGTAAAATCTGGGGTAACAGCTGTTATTTTAATTGGAGGTGGAGAACCTTTGGGTCATCCTACAACAATAGAACTAATTAAGAAACTTGGACAAAATGGTGTTCAAATAGGATTAACAACTAACGGTACTCTTATGGGAAGGCATATTGATACTATTGCAGAATATGTTTCTTGGACACGTGTCTCAATGGATGCGGGTACAGATGAAATGTTTAAAAATTTAAGACCTACAAAATTAGGAAAATCTAAATTTAATATTATTATTGAAAATATGAAAAACCTTGCAAAAAAAAAGAAGGGTATTTTGGGATATTCATTTTTAATTAGAACAAAAGCAGATGGTTTAATTGAAAATCCAGCAGGTTCTAATATTGGGTTAATAGAGCATACAAATGTATATGAAATATTTGAAGCTGCAAAACTATCTAAAGAGATAGGATGTGACTATTTTGAGGTAAAGCCAAGCTATGATGATTTTCACCAAATTGTAATGCATAGTGAGAAGCATATGAAGATTGCAATAGATCAGATAGAAATGTCAAAAAAAATTGAAGATCAAAATTTTAGAATTTTGGAATCGGTGATGCTAAACTCATCTTTAAAGAGGGAGAAAATTGGAAATCAAAAAAAATCATATCACAAATGTAGAAGCGCAGAACTTAGAACTTTGGTAACTCCATCTGGTTGCTACGTATGTCCTTATTTTAGGGGTGAGCACACTAAAAAAATTGGTGACTTAAGATTTGAAACTCTTAGTGAAATGTGGAATGGAGAAAAAAGAAAAAAAGTTATGAAAAATTTAGATCCAAGTATAGCTTGTAATAATTTGCACTGCATAAGACATGAAACAAATCAAGAATTAGAGCAAATAATAGATATGATGAAAAATAAAAAAGCAATTAAAGAAAAAATTCTTCCAAAAAAAGATTATTTTATATAACTAATTTAATTATAAAATTTATTTCCAAAAATTAATTCAGAATAAAATTCTAATTGCACTTAAATATCCTTTTGTATATTTTTTAATTTTTTGAGATTAGTAGACCTTTTTATCAAATAAAATTGATTATTACTCAATAAGCTACTTAACAATGAAACATATTTTGATGCATTTACTGAATGAACTTTTCCATCACCAAGTTTTGCTGATTTTACCAATTTTTTTCTTTTCAATTCTTTTGCAAAACTAGAATAATCAAAATTTGTAGTTAAACTTAAATACCTTACATAATTTGAAAAAATATTTTTTTTTCTTTTTTTATTTTGAATATAAGTTAATTCACTCAGTTTAGTAAATTTATAAGAAATACCAGCTTTCATTTCTGCAATATGTAAAAAAGGATTTAACCAAGGATCCATTCCTAAGTTTAATACCTTTCCATTTAAATCTAAAAATTTTTGATAAGGAGAACCTTCACCATAATTACTTAGCGAGTTATTTGAACATATTTTTTTTTTATTCTTACCTATCGCGCTTACTGAGAATACTGGGTGAACACTCCTAAGTGATCCCTTTTTTTTTCTTATGTATTCTGAAAAAGCACCACTGCTAGATACTGTTTTTTCATAATTAAAAATTTTTTTTTCCCTTAATACTTGGAACGTATAAGTGTTAATTGCTATGGTTCCACCAGGTCCAATAATGTCAGAAATTACTTTAAAAAATTTAGCTATGTATTCTTTAGTATTTTTTGCACCATTTAATTTACCTAATTTATATATTTCTGGACAAATATAAACTGTATCATTTTTTGATATACCAATTTTTTTTAGTGCTTTATAGATATCGATAATATTATATAAATTCATCTTTTAATATAATTTAAAACTTAATAGTCTTTATAAATTAACAATATGCAATTAACAAATTATTATGCAAAAAAAAAGTAAATTAACAATTTCTTCAATAATTAAGGATCGAAAATCTGTTAGAGGATTCTTAAATAAAAAAGTTCCTTTTAAAAAAATTAATAAAATTTTTGAACTCGCTCAGCATGCGCCTTCTAATTGTAATATTCAGCCTTGGTTTTCATTTATAAGTTCCGGTAAATCAATAAAAAAACTCAGTAGAAAGTTTCTAAGAGCACATGCTAAAAAAATTAAACCTAATCCAGACTATAAATACCCAACAGATTTTAAATTTGATCTAACTTATCTAAGCAGGCAAGTTAATTCTGCTAAAGCTTTATATGATAGCATGGAGATAAATAGGAGCGATAAAAAAAAAAGAGAGAAAGCTTTTTTGATGAATTATAAATTTTATAATGCACCTCATGTTTGTTTTATTGGTATGAATAAAGATTTTAGTTCATCTATTGCCATAGATGTGGGTATTTATATACAGACTTTAATGTTAGCCATGAAAACTTATGGTGTTTCTAGCTGTGCACAAGCTACATTAAGAGACTACCCAGACATTATTAGAAAAGAGTTGGGGATACCCAAAAATATTAATATATTGCTTGGAATTTCTTTTGGATACTTAGACAAAAAAATTAAAGCAAACAAAACATTAGTTGGAAGAGCAAATTCATCAGAAAATATCAAGTTTATAAATTAATATGGAATTAGGAAAAAATAAATTTTTTAAAAATGATAAAAAATTTGAGGATATAAAAGTAGGTGAGGTTTTTAACTACAAAAAAGTAATCACTAAATCGATTATTCAAAAATATGCTTCTCTAATTGGTGATAAAAATCCTCAACATTTTAAATCAAAAAAAAATAATTCAAAAGTTATTGCTCATGGAATGCTGGGTGGGTCTTTTGTTTCAACACTACTCGGATCTTTTTTCCCTATAAAAAACAATATATTGCTCTCAATTAATTTAAATTTTAAATCTCCAATACTCCCTGGAAATAAAATTAAAATTGTAGCCTCAGTGACGAATAAATCAGATTTAAGTAGAACAATTATATTGGATATCAATATCTACAGGTATAAAAAAATATTAATATTTGGAGAGGCTATTATAAAAGTATACTGCAAATAATTTTTTATCAATTTTATTCAATTTATTATCACTTACTATTAAGAATTTTTTTTACTACCCCACTAATTCCTTTAGCATTAAAAAAATTTTTAAATTTAAAATTATTTCTATTATTTGATTGAGACTCTAACATTAAAAAATTAGAAATATTTTTACTTGTTAGACTTTTTTTAAAGACTTTAATTAAGCCTTTTTTCTCAAGATTGTAGGAGTTTTCAATTTGCTTAGATGAATGATTAAATATTAAAGTTTTTTTTTGTAAAAAAACTGAGTCCCAGACAGAAGATCCACCAGAGGAAATAAACATATCTGTTTTATCTAAATAATCTAAAAATCTATTTGAAAAATTTAAAAATTTAATATTCTTCATTTTGTTTTTTTTTTTTGATATTTTCAAGATTGACATTATTGTATCCTTTAATAAATTTAAATTTTAAATGAGTAATGTTTTTTTCTTTAATGGCATTATAAATTTTTATTGATAAATCTCTTGAGTCTGTGGCACCCATAAATACTAATACATTTTTTATAGTATTAACTTTGCTTTTTTTAATTATCTTTTTTTTTCTTCTTATATCTACAAAAGCATATTTTGGACCTAATAATTTAATATTAGCTTTAATTTTTGAAGTAAAATTAAAATTTATAAAATTTGGATTTATGTATATATTGCAAAAATGATTTTTTTTTAAATCATCAATTACAATTAGCTTTTTACAATATAAAAAAATTTTTTTTTCAAAATTTATATTAGATAAGTAACTATCAATAATCACGATTGGATTTTTTATACTTTTTAGGATCTTTATTATCTCATCAGGGCTATTAAAAATATTTTTTTTTAATAGTAATGTTGAATTTTTAATAACTAATTTTGATAAATTATCGTCTTTTTTATCAACTAAAAAAAAAAAAATTATTTTTTTTTCCAAGTTTTTTAGCTAATTTATTGCAACGATTAAAATGCCCACCACCATATTTTTTTGAGTAATTAGTTATAAAAAATATATTCAAATCTTTCTACCAAGCTGAAAGGCTTCTGCGTTTTTAACACCTGATGAGCTTCCTCTAAATATTGATAATGCTTTAATTGTTTCTAGTGATCTTGAATGAGGTGATTTTCTCAATTCTTTTTTATAGCATCTAATTGCTCTCATTTTAGTATTCATAAATTTGGTAATATCCTCATACCAATTTGGATTAAAATAAAATTTCTTTGAGGTAACATTCCATTCTGTTGATGATAGAATTTCAAAAAATAATATTAATTTAACTTTATTTTTTATTTTTGGTCTACACGCTGTCAGAACTGCTCTAGAGGTAATTTGATGATCAATGTTTAAGTCGCCATTGTGGTGGGTTAATATGGTGTCTGGATTATATTTTTTTATTTCACTTTCAATTTTTTTTGTTATTTTTAATAAACCGACTTTATCAAATTCATTGTCTGAAAAGTTGTTAAAACTAAAGTTTTTTACACCTAAAATTCTCATTGCTTTTATAGCACAAGCTCTTCTATAAAGATTTTTTTTCTTATTAACCTTTTTAAGTCTTGAGCTTTCTCCATCAGATAAAAAAAGTACTTTTACCTCGCACTTTTTTTTTATAAACTTAGCTATAGTGCCTCCACAACCTAAAACTTCATCATCTGGGTGAGCTACTACTACTAATATTTTTTTCATATGTATGGATTGTAAGATTTTGGATGTTTTAAGTAATTTTCAACTTTATCACCATTTTCAATTTTTTTTATTAATGAAAAAACACTATCAAGCTCATTTAAATAATCTTGCAAATTTTTTTTATTATGTAAAATAGAAATAAAAATTTTATTTGTTGCTAATAAATTCTTTTTTAGAAGTTCTTGAGTTATTAATGTTTTATATGAAGTGTGGTTTTGTGATCGAAAAATAAAATTTGGAATCGCATCTAAACCTTTTACATCAATTTTTAAATCATGTAATTTAGCTAGTTTCTTCCATTGTTTTTTTAACCAAGAGCCTGTTTCAGAAATCATTTCCCAACTTTTCATTTTTTCCATAACTTTTAAACTTTCAATAGCTGCCGATGTTCCAATTCTTTCTGTCCACATTGTGCTACTAATAAAATTTGTGCTAGCATTTTCCATAATTGACCTTTTTCCAATTACAGATGTTATAGCATAACCATTTCCTAAAGCCTTTCCAAACATAGCCATATCAGGTTTTACTTTATAATATTTATGAAGACCACCAAAAGTTTTTCTAAAGCCAGAAGTACATTCATCAAATATCAAAATTATATTTTTTTTATTAGCAATTTTTCTCACTTCTTGTAAGAAATTATTTTTAGGATCTTCCTCTCTTTTAACTTCCATTTTAATAGTCCCTATATCGTGCTCTCTAATAATTTTTTTTAAACTTGAAATATTATTGTATTCAAAAGTAAAAACAGTGTTTTTCAAATTTGATGGTACTCCTTTAGGATTAAGGTCTTGAATCAAATGATTATTTAAATTTTTTGTAGATTTTAAATTTGCTGCTAAATACCAATCATGCCATCCATGATAACCACAGATAGCAACTTTATCTTTTCCTGCTGCTGCTCTGGCAATTCTTATAGCTACAGCATTAGCCTCACCCCCTGAACGAGCAAATTTTACCATATCTGCCCATTCATGAATTTCTAATAACTTTTCAGCTAATTTAATGTCTTCTAAAGAATTTAGAGTAGACATATTACCATTTTTAATAATTTTTTTTACAGCGCTATCAACTTTAGAATTACCATATCCTAATAAATTCGTACCAACTCCCATAGAACAAAAATCTTTATATACTTTGTTATTACTCCAAATCTTTATTCCTTTGGCTTTATTAAAATAAGTTGGCCAAGCTAAAGGCAAAAAAAGTTCTGGTCTTTTAGAGATAAGCATATTCCCTCCAGGAATGATTGTTTTTGCCCTTTCCCAAAGTTTTTGATTTTCACTATTTTGACTTCCAGTATTTCTTTTATAATTACTATTTAATTTCATTATTTTTTTATTCTTATTAATAACTTTAATTATATCTTCAAAGTGATAATTGCCATTTTTTTTCGCTTGATTAACAATTTTTTTAATAACAATTAAATCCTCTGGATAATCAACAGTTAATCTCAAATCACTTAAGTCTAATTTATTAGTTACATTGTATTTAGAAAAAATTTTATTATTTTTTATGTATGGTGTCACATGCTCCTTTTCATATGAACTTTTTGACTTAAGAAAACTTTTTTTTAAAGAGCTAAATCTAAAAACTTCAATATCAAAACCATCAGGAAAAGTTGGTAAATTACCATTTGAAAGATAATCTACATTTTTTCTTTGATAAATTTCAATAAATGAGTCAATCATTTTTGGATCAGTTAAAGGGCAATCAGCAGTTATCCTGATTATATTATCCACATTAAATTTTTTTGCACATAAATAAAAACGCTCAAGTACATTTTTTTCTGAGCCTTCAAAATATTTAAAATCATACTTTTTTAAAATATCTTTTAATTTTTTATTATTTTCATTTTTAGGGATAGCAGTGATAACTTCATCAGCTTTTTTACACTTGCTTAATCTTTTAAGTAAAAAAATTATTAAAGGGACCCCATTGATTTTTTTTAAAACTTTGTTAGGGAATCTAGTCGACCCTTGTCTAGCCTGTAAGATTATTAAAAAATTTTTTTTTCTTACCATTTTGTTGGATCTATAAGTCTTGAACTTGGTCTAAATAAGTTATGGTTAATATTAATTTTTTTTTTCATCTTGATGTTTAATATTTGTTTTAATTCTATATTGTTTTGTACACCAATTAAAATTTCGTCTATATCCTTATTATTATTTACAAAATTAAAACACAATGACAGATTAGTTAAATTATTAGTTTTTGCTATCTTATTTAAGTTCATAAAAAATTTTTTCCATTTATGAAAGAATTTTGGTAATTGGTCAATTTTTTTTAACAAAACACCTTGTAAAAAAATTGACCTTACTTGAATTTTTATTTTCTTTTTTTTTAATAGGTCTTTGATTTTTACATTTTCTATGCGTCTGTCGAACAGATTATAAGGGCACTGTATTAAGTCAGGTTTGTAATTATTAATAATTCTTTTTAAATTTTTAAAGTTATAAATAGAGTAACCAAAGTTTATAATTAATTTTTTTTTTTTAATTTTTTTTAATACTTTAAATAAAATTTTCCCTTTTGAAGTTTGCATTATATCTGCATTTCTGATTAAAAGATTTTTTATAGTTTTTTGTGATGATTTTTTTTTAAATAATAAAATCTGTCTTTCTAAACTTAGATATAAGTTATGCTCAGAAGAAAAATTTAATTTTTTTGGATCTATCTTTGTAGTAATTTGCCAATCTTTATATTTAAAACTACTTATTTTTTTTAATGAATTTTCATAATCAATTGAAGTATCAAGGTGTCTTATTTTTTTTAAATAACATGTTTTTAAAATTTTATGAGATTCTTTTTTAGTAAAATTTTTTGTAGTTCTAGTGACTCCATAATCTCCAGAAAATTGTGCTGTTCCTAAAACTATTTTTTTCAAATTAAAAACTATTCAAAATCTCTATTATTTTTTTTATTTTTTTATCACTAAGACCTACAAATATTGGAATACTAAAAGCTGTATAACTATAATCTTCTGAGACAGGAAACTGTCCTTTCTTAAAACCCATGTCTTGAAAGTAAGGATTTAAATGGAGTGCTTTATAATGAAGATTTATAAAAATTTTATTTTTTTTAAAAACTTTAAATAATCTTAAATACTCATTTTTTTTACCATTAACCAATTTTAATATAAATAAGTGATATGATGATTTTGCATCTTTAATTTTTTTTTGAAAAATAAATTTTGGATTATTTATTAAATTTAAGTAATTTTTTGCTATTGAATTTCTTTTATTAATAAAAAAATCTAATCTTTTTAGTTGTGAATTCACCAATGCCGCGGAAATTTCACTCATTCTAAAATTAAAACCTGTATCTATTTGTTCATAATAATTTGGATAATAAGGTAAATTTTTAAATTTAGTTTTAATCGAATGAATTCCATTTTCTCTAAATAATTTTACCCTCTCTGCTAATTTTCTGTTATTCGTAGTAATCGCGCCCCCCTCACCTGAAGTAATTATTTTAACAGGGTGGAAACTAAAAACTGTCAAATCTGACCAGTTACAACTACCTATAGGTTTATTTTTATATTTTGCACCGATAGCATGCGATGCATCTTCAATAATTTTAAAATTATATTTTTTTGATAATTGATAAATTTTTTCAAGTTGATTTGGCATACCTGCTAAATGAACTAAAACCAATATTTTAGGTAATCTTCTTTTCAATTTTGATTTTTTTAATTTCTTTTCTAGTTGATCAATAGAAATATTCCATGACTTGGGGTCTATATCTATAAAATCAACTTTTGCTCCACATTCAATTGCACAATTAGCTGATGCCGCATAAGTATTTGGTACAGTCCAAACAAAATCATTTTTTTTAAGTTTTAAAGCTCTACATGCTAAAAGAAGAGCGCTTGATCCACTATTACATGTGATAGCATATTTAACATTAACCTTTCTACTTAAATTTTTTTCAAATTCCAAAACTTTTTTTCCTTTAGTCAAGAAATCAGATTTTAATACTTGAACAACTTCTTTTATATCGTCTGTATATATTTTTTGTCTACTGAATGGAGTCATAAAATTACTTTAAACTTTAAGGTAATTAATGAAAGCATATAATTTTGGATCAAATTTATTTGGAACACGTTTGTATAATATAAATAAAGCACCATCTGCCATATTCCAAGACATATGTCCTAACAATAAAAAAATAAAGACATCTTTTTCTATAAACATTGTTAAATAATTGTTCTTTTTCATATCATTAAAAGAGCCATTTAATTTTTTAAGTTTAGAGGATTTTAAATCAATTAAGTATTTTTTACTTTGATCCTTATCTTTAATATCAAAAATTATATTCCAGTCAGTTTTATAATTCTGTTTTTTTTGTTCAGCAAATAGCCTTTCACTGGCATATTCAAGCAATCTTTCCTCAGATATTGCCTCATTTAATTTAATCTTGTCATTATCATATTTTTCTTTAGATATTTTTTTGATAAATTTTTCTCTATCATTATTCGTATAAGAATTAAATTTATTGTTTGGAGTTTTTTTATTTTTTACTAAATCATAAGATTGATTTATATTAAGAAGAAGAAATTTAAGATTTTTATTTTTTTTAAAATAATCAGCAACATTCTTAATCGAGGGCGGATGAGGAGAATATTTATTTAAGTAAGAGTTTTTTCCACCAATTACAAATTGATCTGCAAATGGCATAATCATTTTTGGTTTTAGTTGTTCAGCTGTTTTTCTTAATATTTCCATTCTTTCTCTAGAAATTCTTTTTGCTTCTTGAATTTTTTTCTTATGTGATAAATTTAAATAACAATTTGGATAACCCGAGACCCCAGTATAAGGTAGCAAAGCTAAGTCAACCTGATTAAAGTTTTTTCTAATAAATTTAATAGCTTTTACAGTTGGTAAACAATCATTGGAATTATAAAGCACTTTATCGTTTGTCTTTATAATTATTCCAGAGTCAATTAAGTATGAAAAATAGTTTTCTTCATCTGCTTCTACAAAAGAGACAAATAAATCTGAAAAAATATTTTTAATTTCGTATGGCTTAACTAGATGAATCTTTTTAAAATTGAATTTATTATAATCTAAAAATTTTTTTACAAAATTTGGTCTTCTATCCATTATAATTACTTCAGCGTTTTTATCTAAATGCTTGAGTGTTCCAGCTGAACAATGATCTTCATGGATATGAGAAATAATAATATAATTGAGCTTTCCCACTTTGTTTGGTTTTATTTTAGATGGAGGCCACCTATACCAAGCTCCATAAACTATTCCATCGTCCAACCAAGGGTCAAACATAATTCTTTTTTTTTTATGCTCTACAATGATTGTTGAAGCCCCTAAATGAGTAATTTTCATGATTTATTTATATTACAGTTTAGTTAATGTGTACAATAATCTCGTTTATTAAAAAAAAGGCCGATAAATTATTATCAGCCTTATTTCTTAAATAATTAAATCAATTTAAAATAAATTTTTTTAAATTTAATAAAAATTTTTTTCAGTGCATAAATCAAGCCAATTGAGCTATTAGTACTGGTCAGCTGCACGCATTACTGCGC
>MDSV01148112.1_pt1 | contig 41885 bp, 41 predicted proteins | sample 810851 | NCBI WGS metagenome assembly MDSV01 (sample SAMN05326640, study PRJNA326480) | marine metagenome | isolation source: seawater | place: Atlantic Ocean: North East | collected 2012 | reverse complement strand
TTTTTCTTTAAGCATCGGAGCCAAAACGTTATATAGTCTGAGAGTAATGTCGGCATCTTCTGCTGCATAGTCAGATGCAATGTCTATTTTAACTTCAGCGAAGCTTATTTGTTTTGAAGCTGTTCCAGTAACATCAGTGTATTTGGTCGTAGTGTAATTCAAATAATAATCTGCAAGCCTATCCATGCCATGACGAGTTGCTGTGCTGTTTAATACATATGACATCAGCATGGTGTCAGCAAGAAATTTGGTCATCTTAATTCCATGCCTGGCTAATATTGGTATATCAAATTTTAGATTTTGTCCTACAGCTTTATCCTGATTCTTTTCTATTACTTGGCCAAGGTTTTCTACTACATAGTCCATGCCTAATTGGTTTGGACAATTTTCATAAGAGTGTGCAATAGGAATATAACAACCTTCATTTTCAGAAACAGACAAAGAAATGCCTATTAAGTTTGCTGATACTGTATTTACAGAATCTGTCTCTGTATCAATAGCGAAAACTTTTGATTTGTTAATCTTGGTGATCCAGCTTTTAAGAGCCTTTTCATCCAATACAGTTTCATAATTAGAGTCTTTCTTTGGAGCTTCTTTTTCTTTAGTTTTGTCTGCTGCTTTAAATTCTAATTCTGCAAAAATATTATTAAGCTTCTCTTCATCAGGATTAAGCACTAAAAGATCTTCGAATTTTTGATTTATATCGACATCATTTTTTAGAGAAACTAATTCTATATTTCTATCTAGATCATCGAGAGCATTTCTAAGATTTTCTCCCACAACTCCTTTGATTGATTCTGCATTTTCTTTAATGCCATGCAAATCTCCATATTCATTTAACCATTTGGCTGCAGTCTTTTGCCCTACTTTTGGAACTCCTGGTATGTTGTCAGAAGTATCTCCTACCAATGCAAGCATGTCTCTTATTTGGTTTGGCTTGACGCCAAATTTTTCAAATACACTTTCTTCATTAAAAATTTTATGCTTCATTGTATCCATCATCGTGGTGTGAGGATCTTCAACTAGCTGCATAAGATCTTTATCTAGAGACGAAATGACGCACTTATATTTTGCTTCTTTTGCCATCTTTGAAATCGTTGCAATAACATCATCAGCTTCCACTCCTTCTATCTCTATTAAAGGAAATCCTATTGCGCGACAAATCGATTTGACAGGAACTAGCTGATCTCGCAATTCATCTGGCATTGGAGGGCGATTAGCTTTATATTCAGAATAAATATCATTTCTAAAAGTTTTTCCCTTTGCATCGAAGACAACGATTATTGGAGATCCCTCGCTATCTTTCTTTAGATTCATCAACATATTCGTAACACCCTTTACCGCCCCAGTTGGTTGACCAGAAGAAGTGCTTAAAGGTGGCATTGCATGATAGGCTCTATAGAGATATGAGGATCCATCTATGACAAAAATTCTATCTTTCATGATTAAGTTTTATATGATGTATTATGACTCTTGTTTTTCTATAATGGAAAAAATTAAATAAAAATGTATAAAAAAATTATAAACTTCATAAAAAAAATATTTAATAATTACTTCGAATTAGCCGTAGCTGTTTCAGCAACAATGATAGTTGTGCTAGCCATTACTATGGATTGGATATTCTTTCTTCAGGCCTGTCCAATGTGCATACTTACGAGATATGTTTTCCTTCTTCTCGCCATATGTGGGCTCATTGCATTTTTTATAAAGAAAAAATTTATTGGTCATTTCATGATATTGATTTCCTCTTTCTTAGGCTTATTCGTAACATCAAAGCAAATTTATATTCAAAATATGTCGCCAGAGGATATAGGTATGCTGTCAGGATGTAGCATGCCATTTCACACTCAAGTTGAATATTTTGGTATTTTTGAAGCTATTTCAAAAACTTTAACGGGAGGTCCAAGCTGTGCTGAGGATGGTTGGAGATTCATATTAAATTTTGCTGAATGGGGTTTTTTATTTTTTTTAATATATTTTATTTCATCTTTAATAAGTCTTAAGAAGGGCTGAAACACACTTTTTTGTAGTAAAGCTACACAATATATTGTCAAAAAAAGCTATATCTAAAGCGTTTATATCTATGATTGACTTTTTTTATCTAATAAATCTTAATAGACTACATATTAATTCGAATAATTACTAACTTAACATATATTATAGGTACATAATTATCTCCTCTACATATATAATTATTCTCCCCAAGTACCTATAATATTTGTTAGTAATATGAACAACCAATCTGAAACTTCGCAAGTTTTCGAACTTAGCACCGAGGAGCTTATAAAGGCTGCAGTAGATAATGGTGAGGGCGTCATAGCTAGCAATGGAGCATTCTCAACAACTACTGGTGAAAGAACTGGTAGAAGTCCTAATGACAGATTTATAGTTAGAGAGCCGAGCACCGATGATTTAATAGATTGGGGTGAAATAAACAAGCCATTTATAGAGGAAAAGTTTGACTCCCTTTGGGATAAAGTTGAATCCTATTTAGCAGAAAATAATAGGTATGTTTCTGATGTTCATGTTGGATCACATAATGATCATTATTTACCAGTTAAAGTTACTACCGAAACTGCATGGCATTCTCTTTTTGCTAGGCTTATATTTGTATGTCCGCCAAGCTACAACCCTTCAAATAAACAGGAGTGGCAGATAATTAGTGCAGCCAACTTTAAGTGCGAGCCTGAAGCGGATGGAACAAATTCAGAAAGTTGTGTGATTATCAATTTTGCAAATAGAAAAGTAATTATTGCTGGCATGAAGTATGCGGGTGAAATGAAAAAGTCTATGTTCTCCGTACAAAATTTTTTACTACCAGAAAAGGGTGTCTTGCCTATGCATTGCTCTGCAAATGTAAATGCCAATAATGATGTTGCATTATTTTTTGGCTTATCAGGAACGGGTAAAACAACATTGTCTGCAGATCCCCGATGTTCATTAATCGGAGATGATGAACATGGATGGAGCCCAGGCTCTGTTTTTAATTTCGAAGGCGGATGTTATGCAAAAACCATAGATCTAACTGAAGAAAATGAGCCAGTAATCTTTAAAGCAATCAAGCATGGAAGTGTGATAGAGAACGTTTTCCTTAATGATAGTAATGAACCTGATTATTCAAATACTTCACTCTCTGAGAATGGAAGATGTTGTTATCCAAGATCGCATATAGAAGCTGCTGTTGAAGATAATGCAGCTGGAGAACCCAAAACAGTTATATTTTTGACATGCGACCTAACTGGCTTAATTCCTCCTGTATCAATACTCTCTAAACAAGCTGCTGCATATCATTTTTTAAGTGGATATACCGCTAAAGTTGGCTCTACCGAGATGGGATCAAGCGCAGATATAGAGTCTACTTTTTCTACTTGCTTTGGAGCACCCTTCTTTCCTAGGCCAGCAAATATATATGCAGACTTACTTATGAAAAGAGTAGAAGATTTTGGTTCTAAAGTCTTCCTTGTAAACACCGGTTGGACTGGTGGTCCATATGGAGTAGGTACTAGATTTAAAATTCCAACAACCAGAAGGATTGTTAATGCGATCCAAGATGGTGAATTAAGCAATGTTGATACTCATAATATATCTGGTTTAAATCTAGATGTTCCTGTAAAGGTTGATGGTGTTGATCCAAAACTCTTAAATCCAATCAATACATGGGATGATAAAGAGCAATATAAAAAATATCTCGACGACTTAGTTGAGAAATTCCAAGAAAATTTCAAGAAATTTGATGTCGCGGCTGAAATAATCAAAGCTGGTCCAGGATTTAATGGCTAATGAATCCCTGATAGACAGGCTGAATCAATTAAAAAGCAATAAGTTTTTTAATAACCTGGTTATTAAAAGGGGAATAGAAAAAGAATTCTTCAGAATTGATTCAAATGGTTTTATATCCAAAAAACCTCATCCTGAGTCATTAGGGTCTTCTTTAAAAAATAAATATATAACAACCGACTTTGCAGAAGCGCAAGTAGAGCTAGTCACTCCAACATTTGAAAATGTAGATGAGCTGTATGATTTTTTATTCTCCCTGCATGTTTTTGTTGCAAACAATATTGAAGACGATGAGATGCTATGGCCATTCTCTATGCCGCCAAAAATCAAGGATGAGTCAAAAATAAACTTAGGCTATTATCATGATAGTGGGATTGGTCTATTAAAACATGTATATCGCAAAGGCTTGAAGGTAAGATATGGTCCTACCATGCAGTGTGTTTCTGGAATGCACTACAACTTTTCTATAAACCAAGATTCAATATCTGTCATATCAGATTCTTCTAATCAGAGGGGTTTTAATGAAGTATATCTAGGTCTTATAAGAAATTTTAAGAGAATGTATTGGTATGTATTGTGTGAGTTTGGTCATACAAACGTTGTTGATAAATCTTTTGTTAAAAATAGAAATCATAATCTTAAAGAACTAAATGAAAATGATATGTATCTTGAATATGCTACCTCATTAAGAATGAGTGAAATAGGATATCAAAGCAAGGCACAAAAAAGTCTTGATATTAAATATAATTCGTTAGAAAGCTTTCTTAATAAAATTAAAAGCGCCATAACAGTTCCATATGCTGAATTTGAAGAAAAGGGTTTAAAAGACTTAAGCGGCGAGTACCATCAAATCTCTAACGGAGTAATACAAATTGAAAATGAGTATTATGACTCTATCAGACCAAAGCGATCATCTTCGGATGATATAAGGCCCTATGACTTATTAAAAAATTTTGGTATTGAGTATTTAGAAATAAGAGGAGTAGACATTTCGCCTTCTGATATAACAGGCATGTCTAAACATCATATAAGATTTCTTGATCTTATACTTATTTACTGCCTTATACTGCCGAGCCCCAGAATCACCCAAGAGGAGAAAGAAGTAATAGATTCCAATGAATTTATCTCGATCTACAATGGCAGAAATGAAAAAACAGAGGTTTGTATAGAAGGGAATAAAGTTAATATCAATAAAGCAAGAGAAGAGATTCTACAAGACTTAATAAAAGTTGCAGACTTCATGAATGATAGTGAATCTTTTCATGAAGCTATTAACCACGTGACAACATTGTCTAAGGGGAGTCTTCCAGAAAGTTCATTTCATAAAGATGGTTTAAAGAAAGCAAAAGAAAATCTTAAGATATTAAAATCTTCAGATGCAAAAAATATTGATAGTATTAAAAAAGAAGCAAAGCTATCATTAGTAGAATTAGAGAAAATGACAAAAAGCTCAAAACAAGAAATGAACGAATTTGTTAAAAACTATAATTTAAATATTTAGGGGAAAATATGAAAACTTTACAATGTATTGAACTGGGTATGCCAGATAAATTACAAATTAATGAAGTGCCTGATCCAGAAGTTCATGCAGAGCATGTCTTGATTGAAAATAAAGCCGCGAGTGTGAATTTCCCTGATGTTTTAATGATTCAGGGCTTATATCAATTTCAACCTGAACTCCCATTTACACCAGGTGGAGAGTCTGCAGGCATAGTTTCTGAGGTTGGCGAAGGAGTGGAAAATATTTCTGTTGGAGATAGGGTGTTTGCAATGACAGGTTTAGGAGCCTTTGCTGAAAAAATTGTTGTCCATCAAAGCTCTGTTGTAAAAATACCTGAAACTATGGACTTTGAGACTGCAGCTGCACTTCCTATGACTTACGGAACTTCCTTATATGCTCTTAAACAAAGAGCTGAGCTAAAAGAGGGAGAAACACTTCTTGTGCTCGGTGCAGCAGGTGGAGTAGGTCTCGCAACCGTTGAGCTTGGTAAGGCAATGGGTGCAAAAGTTATAGCAGCAGCATCAACGCAAGAAAAGGTAGACCTATGTATGCGACATGGTGCTGATGAAGGTTTTATATATCCAACTGGTGAGCTAGATAGGAATCAGCAAAAGGAACTTTCCTCTAAGATAAAAGAGTTAACTGGTGGACAAGGAGCAAATGTTGTATACGATCCTGTGGGTGGAGCTTATTCTGAGCCATCTATAAGAGCGACAGCATGGGATGGAAGATATCTAGTTATAGGCTTCGCAGCAGGTGAAATTCCAAAGATACCTATCAATCTTGCGCTATTAAAAGGCATGAAGATAGTTGGTGTCTTTTGGGGAGCCTGGGTTGGCATGTTCCCAGAAGAGAATAAGAAAAATTTTGAAGAGCTCTTTAGGCTTCACTCTGAAGAAAAAATTAGTCCTGAGGTATCTGATTCCTTCTCATTAGATGATGGCGCTAAAGCAATTGCTCATTTGAAAGACAGAAAAGCTAAGGGCAAAGTAATCATCAAAATATAAACTAAATGAATGAAGATATTATATTAATTGTTATTGGCATTTTGTTCGTTGTAGTATTAATAGGAGTTATTTCTAAAAGAATTATCTTTTTTGATAGTGAAAAAGATTTATATTCAAATATATCGTTCTTCTTTTGGGGGTTATGTTTTGGGGGAGTTATGTCTCTTTATCCAGATCTCGCAACATATTCCTTGATTCAAAAGATCTTCTTTTGGCTAGGAGCTATTATCTTTGGTGCTGTTGCTTTGGGGTGTTTAGCGCAAACATTAACAGCCAGTATTAAGGGGAACGGGATAGTTTTGGGGATATTTATGTTTATATTTAAGCTTCTTTTTACTCTCATTATGATTATATTTATTTTGGGAAAAATTTCAGAAATGTTTGATGATGACAAGAAAAAAGGCAATATAGTTGTCATACTTGCTGTTTTTGCATTACTAAAAGTTTTTTGGAAACCTTTAAAGAATTTCTTTATTAATGGTGATAGAGTTCGGGAAAAAAGAGGTGAGCTTATGCGGGTTGAGCCTGAAATAAATGCCTAATTGCCTAAGATGAGCAAAGTTTCTGTAAGCATCCTTTCTCTATTAATAATATCTTGTAGTGGAGGCTCATCTTCTAGTTCTAACGCGATAGATATACCAGATCCGCCTTCTACAAATAATCCAATTCATCCTCTTGTATGGGAGATTGCAACACCTGAAAGTGTTGGAATGAATTCTTCGACCTTGGAAGAGGCTTTTGATTATGTATTTCAGGACGGTTCTTTCACACAAGCTGCTGTTGTTATCAAGGATGGTAAATTAGTTTATGAAAGATACAGGGGCATGACTGACAATGAGGCAAATTTATTAGCTTCGACGTTAAGTGAGAATGGTAATTTTTATAAAAGTCTTTTTGCTGAACGAGATAAGAGTAGCTATATTAGCTCTTGGTCGACTGCAAAATCATTCACAAGCTTCTTAATTGGTATCGCAGTTGAGTTAGGTTCAATAAATTCAATAGAAGATTCTGCATCAAACTACATTACGGAATGGTCATCGGATGAGAGATCCTCTATTACTATTAAAAACTTATTAGATATGCGCTCAGGCTTGCCACCTGCGTGTTACAACTTTGCAACTAATGAGATAGAGGAATGTCTTAATGCAAGTGACGCAAGTAGCGGTGGTAATATTGTTTATGCTGATGATCAGTTAACAAAGTGTATTGATAGAAGCCTTGCGACTGAAGGTATAACACATCCGTGGTATGACAATGGGTCTAACATTTATTCAAGAGGTGCTTTTCAATATTCTAATTGCGACACTATGGTGCTTGGGGAAATAATCTTCAGAGCTACAGGACAAGATGTGCAAACTTATGCAGAATATAATTTATTCTCAAAAATTGGTGTAAATGCGTCTTGGTGGAGAGACTTTACAAGCTCCGGTCAGTCAAATGGAAATTATTTAGCTTATTGCTGTTTAGATAGTACCGCAAGAGATTTTGCCAAATTTGGACATATGCTCTTACTTGGAGGAATTTGGGAAGATAGCAATCAAAAATATAGCTCCTATGTTGATCTTATAAAAAACTTAAATATGTATGGTCTTCAATTTTGGGTGATTTGTGCAAAACCACAATCCAATGCAAATTGTGATGATTGGATAATTTCAACTATTGGTTTTGATGGACAATACATAATGATAGATTTTCAAAGAAATATTGTAGTTGTTAGGGCAAGTTTATACGCCCCAATTCAGAATCTTTCACAAGATAGAAAAATGAAATTAAACCCGACAAACTTAACACAATCCAATTGGATTGCTACAGTGCCAAATGGATTGGGATCTTCAGCTGGGTCAAATATAAATGCGAGTGCTTTTTATGAGCTAGTAGCAAAGTCTTTAAATTAATTGCTAGTAACTGATTGGTAGGTTAAAGATAATCTTGATATATCAAACGGTGGTCTAAATACGCCTGCGAACTCTCCGCTTGGATTTAATAGGATAATATTATTAACATGGTTGTCTAAGTGTGAGTGATCCATATTATCATTGCTGGGCATAACGTTATTAACTGATAGTTGAGTAGCAAGACTTAAGAGCATTGGTCTTGTGCTAGATATTCCAATAAAGTCTTCATCGAAACCTTGTGCATATTTATTTATGTCTTCTGGGGTGTCCCTCTCTGGGTCAATAGATACCAGAACCCATTGCTTATCATTTAAAGGAAACTCCTTTTCTCTCAAAACTTTTATAAGCTTTGATATTTGATACATGGTTGTTGGACACTCATCAGGACATCTAGTGAATCCAAAATACATTAATGTCCATTTCCCGTTTAGATTAGACTTGTTAAATTCTGTTGCATCTGCAGAGTAAAAACTGAAATCAGAGATCTGCTTTGGCTTCTCAAATAAAAAAAGCCCATTTACCAAAAGCTCATTTGTACTGAGAACTCTTGGTGTTGTTAATTTGTTTATAAAAAGCGTTAAAACAACACATATAAATGTAGCTATTAAAAAAATGTTTCTTTTTATAGTCATTAGCTTGTTATTAAAAAGTGATCTACCAGCAAAGCTAAAAATATTAGAAAGATATAATAAATAGAAAATTGGAAGGTCTTCATGGCATCTGCATCATCTTCGCTAAAATAAAGCTTAACCGAATAATATAAAAATACTGTGCTTAATACCAATGCAGAAAAAAGATATATCTCACTGGACATTAGCACCACATAAGGCAGAACGCTTACTATAAATAAGATTATTGTATATAAGACAATCTGAAGTTTTGTAAAGACTACGCCATGTGTCACGGGCAACATAGGTATTGATTCTTTTGCATATTCATCTTTTCTATAGATTGCTAATGCCCAAAAGTGTGGAGGAGTCCAAACAAAAATTATTAACACTAATAAAAGAGCAAATGGATCTATAGTGTTAGTGACTGATGACCATCCAAGCAAAGGAGGTGCCGCTCCTGCCAAACCTCCAATTACAATATTTTGTGGCGTAGCTCTTTTTAAATAAACGGTATAAATAAAGGCATAGCCTATCAGAGAAGCAAGAGTTAAAACCATTGTTAGTGTATTAACAAAAAAATATAAAATAAGCGCGCCTGCAATACCAATAACCACTGCAAACAAAGAGGCGTGAGTCGCTGAGAGCTCGCCTTGTGGGAGTGGTCTTTGGTCTGTTCTTGTCATGGATGCGTCTGTCTTTCTATCTATTACCTGATTAATTGCTGCTGCAGAAGCAGCACAAAACGCAATTCCTAACAATGCCACTATTAGATAACTAAAAGAGCTTACGGTATCTTCTGCTAATAACATCCCAACAAAAGCACAAATTAACATCATGTATACCACGTTTGGTTTACATAAATGGTAATAGCTTTTGAGGAGTGTCATTTCTTCCAAGCCAAATAGTTAATAGTAAAGGTTGCTAGAAGAAGGCATGCGGCAACAAGGTTATGGGCTATAGCAACATACAAAGGTAAAACATAAACAACATTAATTATTCCAAGAGTGATTTGGGTTAGTAACAATATTCCAAGTGTTGATGCCAGGGGTGCTGCATCAGAAAACCAAAGCCTGGACATTAATATTAGAAATATAAATGTTAATAATAAAGCAGAAATTCTATGGGAATAATGGATGGCTACTCTAGCAGGGTTGTCTAACAAACCATATAAATAATTGGGTCCAACTTCTTGGTTTAGATTAAAGCCGTTTTTAAAATCCATTTCTGGCATATAGCTACCTTGACATGTTGGAAAGTCTGCACATGCTAGTGATGCATAATTAGTACTAGTCCATACTCCAAGAAAGATCTGAAATATTAGAACAACAAAAGCTATAGAAGCTATAAATTTAAGATTACTAATATTTATTTGATTAAATATTTGAAAATCTCTTGATTTAAGATATATAAAATAAAGTAGAGTTAGGGTGGTGAAGCCGCCAAAGAGATGGGCAGTTACTATAATTGGCAATAATTTTAAGCTTACAGTTAAATATCCAAAAAGGCCCTGACAGCATATAAAAAACAAAAGGAAAAGCGACCAACCCCTTATAGATCTATCATTCGTTTTTTTAAAAGCAAGGTAAACCAAAAATATGGCTAGCAATCCTAGTGCTGCAGCAAAGTACCTATGAACAACCTCTGGTATTGCCTTATTAATATCATAGGGAAACATTGGGTATCTACTTTCAGCGATTGCTATCTCAGCTTCGTTGGTTGGAAATACTATAAATCCGTAACAGCCAGGCCAGTCTGGGCAACCAAGACCTGCATCTACCAATCTGGTCCATGCCCCAAGAGCTATGACTACAAAAGCCATACAAATTCCGGCGAACGATAAATTTTTTATATGATTCATTAAATAAGCACCTTTAGATCTTTAAGGATTAATTTTGGGTCTATGTCGCTATTAAAATAGATAACAGCTCTACCATATGGGTCAATGACAAAAATAGGATTCTCAACATTAAAGTCAGTCTTGGAATTCTTTTGCAAAACATTAAGCAAAACACCATTAACATCTTCGATTAATTCAAGCCTTGGGTATTCAGCCAATACTGCTTCTATATCTTTCTCAATTAGCTTGTTCGAATAGAATGAGACTCTTTTTAGTCTATTGATATCTCTGTTTAAGGCAACATTAAGCTGTCTCATCAAATAAATCGATTCTTTGCTTTTATTTATATCAGTTATATAAACAGCAAGGACCCATTTACCGTCTTCAAACTCTATTAAGTCTGAGTTGCCTTCGCTATCTTTAAAATCATTAAAATCAAAAGAGCTCTTAAAGAACTCTCCATTTTCTTTTGTTTTTCCAGAATATGCTCCTTCACTTAAGATTTTACTAAAGTAAAATTGCGATCCTATGACAACAAGAATAGGTGTTAATAATATAATTGCTAGGTAAAACTTACTTCTCATTTCTTTTGTATCCAAACCAAATAAACATTAAACATAATACTAAAAACATTGAAAACCACTGTGCAGCATATCCATAGTGTTTTGATGGCATCATGTTCGTAGGGGTAATTTTAATATATTCTAGACTGTTTTTTAAAAGAGGGTCTGCCAATAAAATTAAATCATACGTATTATCAGCATATTCCTTTAATAGTACTTCAGGGTTCTTTGTTTGAGAAATCTTTGGCCATTCCTTGGTTATCAAATCGTCAGATAGCACTAAACCAAGCTCAGGTGATTCAAGTATGCCGCTCACTACCTCTTTATTTTCAGGAATATTAATATCTGGAATAACATTTCTAAACTTATTTCCCTGAATCCAGCCTCTATCTACCAGTATCAATCTATCAGAGTCTTGTATTTTCAGAGGTGTCAAAACTTTATAACCTGCGATGCCTTTATAAATAACATTATCAATCAAAATTTGTTTTGAGTTATCCCATTTGCCCTCAACAAAGACTCTATCCCATTTCTTTGATTCCTCATTAAGGTATTTTGGATCCTGTTTAAGGTTAGAATCAAACTGGTTTATGATAACTGTTTTAGCTTGACCTCTTTCAATTTGCCATAAACCAAGCGAAAAAAATAAAATAGCAAAGAAAATAAAAAAAGCTGTAATTTTTTTTCCTGGTTTAAATTTATTTTTCTTCATATCTGTTAAAGTATATATTTTTAAAATGCCATTATGATTACAACTCTAATATATATAGTTCTTCCTTTACTACTTCTTTCTCTTGCTGGAGGTCTTTTTTTTCTCTTAACTGATCAGGGTGACACAGGCAGAAAAAGAACAGTATATCTTTTAGGTTTTAGAGTCTTCTTCGCAGCCATTTTAATTATTCTCGTAGCTATTGGTTTGTATACAGGTGAGCTTGGCAACAGTGTTCCTTGGGAAGAATCTAATTAAAGTATATAAACAAACAAAAACAGCATTACCCATACAACATCGACAAAGTGCCAATACCATGAGGCTGCTTCAAAACCAAAGTGATCATGATCTTCAAAATGCCCAGCAAAAACTGATCTAGCTAACATTATGCCAAGCATGAGGCCGCCCATCATGACATGAAAACCATGAAACCCAGTAAGCATAAAGAAAGTAGAGCCATAGATTCCAGAATTTAGGGTTAACCCGTAATGTGCGTATGCTTCATAATATTCAGCTGCCTGAAGTCCTACAAAGATTAACGCAAGAAAAACCGTAACGCCTAGCATTCTGTTAAAACCTTTTCTGTTACCTTTCTTTAAAGCAAGATGGGCAAAATGGACTGTAACACTTGAACTCAAGAGAACAATAGTATTCCATAATGGCAACCATTCAAGCGCATGGTCCCATCCTGGCCAAGCCATACTTTTTTCAGCCAAAGCAAAACCATCTCCTTGGTCAGGTGTAGTAATAACTGGCCAAGTTGATTCAAAGCCTTGCCATAACTCTATTGCAGCTATTCCAATACCCTTTTCACCCTCACCAGCAAGCCATGGAACTGCTAGTGTTCTTACGTAGAATAGAGCTCCAAAAAAGGCTGCAAAAAACATAACTTCAGAAAAAATAAACCATGCCATTCCATACACATATGACTGTTTAAGTTGGTTTGAATCAAGTCCAGCAAGGTGTTCTTTTATTACCTGTCTAAACCAAAAGAACATGGTTGCGAACAGACACCCAAGGCCAGCATAAAGAATATAGGCTGAATTACTGTCGGGATTATCTATATTATTTATGGTGCTGGAAGCCCCCATAACAAGCACAAATAAAGAAAATGCCATGAATATTGGAAATCTGCTTTGATCTGGTACGTAATAGCTTCCCCCACTCATTTTTTACTCCATTTCCATTTGATGTTGAGCTAAAGTTTCATCATTATAATCAGTAATATCAAAAATTGTATAAGACAAAATTATATTTTTAATATTTGAAGGAAGCTCATTAGATACAAGGAGTTTAACTGGCAGAACAGCGTCCTCTCCAGGCATCAGCTCCTGCTGCTCAAAACAAAAACACTCTAGCTTTTTTAAGTGGGCTGCAGCATTTGAGGGCGCAACACTTGGCACCGCTTGTGCAACCATTCTTTTGTTTGTGGTGTTCTTTACATAAAAAGTTGCTGTGTGATATTTGCCTGTTTCTATCTTCATAACTTGTTCAGATGGCTTAAATGTCCACGGCATATTTTCATTGTTGGTGGAAATAAACTGGAGTGAAATTGATCTTCCATCATCAATAACTAGCTTGTCGGAATGTTCAGATTGAAATACCTTTCCATTAATTCCTGTAACTTCACAAAAAACATCATATAAAGGAACAAGAGCAAAACCAAATGCAAACATTAATGGAACTGCTACAACAAGCCTTGTTAATGTTTTCTTTGCCCCTTTATTCATTAGTCGACCTTAGGTGGTGTTGAAAAAGTGTGGTATGGAGCAGGTGATGCTACTGACCACTCTAATCCTTTAGCGCCTTCCCAGACTTGATCGGTTGCTTTTTTGCCCCCCATTACTGTTTTTAAAACAATAAATAAAAACAAAAGTTGTGAAAACCCAAATAAAAATGCTCCCACGCTAGAGACCATATTCCAATCTGCAAATTGAAGAGCATAATCAGGGTATCTTCTAGGCATGCCCGCCAAACCTATAAAATGTTGTGGGAAGAAAGTTACATTAACGCCTATAAATGACAACCAAAAGTGAAGTTTACCAAGCCTCTCATCGTACATATTGCCTGTCCACTTAGGAATCCAATAATAAACAGCTGCCATGATGGAAAATATAGCGCCAGGTACTAAAACATAATGAAAGTGTGCAACAACGAAATAGGTATCATGATATTGAAAGTCTGCCGGAACAATTGCAAGCATCAACCCAGATAGACCTCCAATCGTAAATAAAACTACGAAGGAAACAGCAAATAGCATAGGCGTTTCAAATGTAATAGAGCCTCTAAACATAGTCGCTACCCAGTTAAAAACTTTAACTCCAGTTGGAACAGCAATAAGCATTGTTGCCCACATAAAAAATATTTCTGCTGCTAGTGGAAGGCCTACAGTAAACATGTGATGTGCCCATACAACAAAAGAGAGAATAGCAATTGACAACATTGCCCAAACCATAGAAGAGTATCCAAAAAGTCGTTTTCTAGAAAAAGTTTCGATTATATGTGAAACAATTCCGAAAGCCGGAAGAATCATTATGTAAACTTCAGGGTGTCCAAAAAACCAAAAAATGTGTTGGAAAAGAACCGGATCACCGCCCCCAGCAGCGTTAAAGAAGCTAGTGCCAAAATGTATATCCATTAACATCATAGTTACGGCTCCAGCAAGTACTGGCATAACTGCTATTAGTAGATATGCAGTAATTAACCAAGACCATACAAATAATGGCATTTTCATAAGGCTTACGCCGGGTGCTCGCATGTTCATAATGGTCACAACAACATTGATAGATCCCATTATCGATGAAGCTCCCATAATATGAACCGAGAAAATAAAGAAAGTTACACTTGGTGGCGCATAGGTTGTTGAAAGAGGTGCATAAAAGGTCCAACCAAAGTTTGGTGCTCCTCCTTCCATAAACAATGAAGATAATAAAATAAAGAAAGCGAATGGAAGAATCCAAAAGCTTAAATTGTTCATCCTAGGTAAGGCCATATCAGGAGCGCCAATCTGCATAGGAATTAACCAGTTAGCTAACCCTACAAAAGCAGGCATTACGCCCCCAAATATCATAATAAGGCCATGAAGGGTTATCATTTGATTATAAAATTCAGGTTCCACAATTTGCATCCCAGGCTGGAAAAGCTCTGCTCTAATTACCATAGCCATAGCTCCACCAATCAAGAACATAGCAAAACTAAACCATAGATATAAGGTTCCTATATCTTTATGATTTGTTGTATATAGCCATCTTGTTATTCCCTTAGCTGGTCCATGGTGATGGTCATCATGATGATTCTCTATTACTGCACTCATAATCTATTCCTATTATATTTTAGGTTCTTTGTAATCTACGATATCTTTAGGCACAACGATCTCACCATCGCCATTTTCAGCATTTCCCCATGCTTGCCTTGTATATGTTATTACCGCCGCCAATTCAACTTCAGACAAATAGTCAAATGAGTTCATAGCAGCACCTTGAACTCCTTCCATTAATATTTCTATATGCCTATCCTTATCATTTAAAGCTATATCACTTCCAGCAAGAGCAGGAAATATTCCATTTATTCCTTGACCGGCAGTTTGATGACAAGCAACACAGTTAACTTCATATACTGTTTGTCCTCTTTCCATTAATTCGCCAGTACTCCAGTCTTTAGTAGTCAACTCTGCCAACTTAATTGCTTCTTGTTTTTTATTATCAACCCAAAGATCATATTCCTCTTGTTCAACAACTTTTACAACTATTGGCATAAATCCATGATTTTTGCCACATAGCTCTGTACATTTGCCTCTATAAATTCCCGGCTTATCAACAACAGTCCAAGCTGTGTTAACAAAACCAGGAATTGCGTCTTGCTTAATTGCAAATGCTGGCATCCACCAAGAATGGATAACGTCATTTGCCGTAATCAGGAATCTAACTTTTTTTCCAGCAGGAATTACAACCATCTCATCCACTTCTTGAAGGTAGTTCTCACCCTTGGGAACAAGGTTGTATATTTCATCAAGATCTGTGGAGAGATTTGAGAAGAAGCTTACATCATCTTCTAAATATCTATATTGCCACTTCCATTGATAGCCAGTTACTTGAATATTTATATCTCCGGCTTCATCATCATAAATCTTAACTAATGTTTTTGAAGCTGGTACGGCCATAGCTATTAGAATTAGAAATGGAATAATTGTCCATGCGATCTCAAGTTTATGACTTTCATGAAATTTTGCAGGAACTGGATTTTTTTTCTTGGTATGAGCCCACATAGAGTAGAACATCACGCTGAAAACCGCCACACCTATTGCTACACATATCCAAAAAATGAGCATATGTAACTCAAAAACTTCATTGCTTATTTCAGTAATGCCTCTTGTCATATTTAGGGCAAACCAATCTGCATTGATGAACGGCGCAGCGACCATAACAATTAAAAGAAATATATTCTTATTTAAATTTCTATAAAGTTTAAAAAACATTATCTGCCCTATGTAAGTGTGCTCTTAATAATAAAAAATGCTTATAGTGTATTATAAGCTATTTATATAACTACAACCAAGTAAAAAAAGCTTTTTTTCGATTTGTATCATATATCTTTGTAGTGCTAATTTCTATCAATTTTTGTCGCGCTTTTTCTTGTAATCATCTAAATTAATTACAGATATCTCTTTAACATTTTTTATTTTTTCTTCTTTGGGCCTGTTCTCTTTAAATTTACATTTTACGCAATAGATTTCATCATCATTAGTATTAATTGCAATGGTGTCCATGCTTTTGCAATTTGGGCAAACTGCACCTGCTATGAATTTCACAAATTTCTTCATTCCCTCATTGCCTCTAAATCTTTTATCACGTTTTGCGTTTCTGGGAATACTGAAAACCATTTATCAAATGAATGTGCTGCTTGAAACACTAACATACCCATGCCATCAAAAACCTTGTCTGATTTATTTAATGCCCATCTGCAAAAAGGTGTTTGAACAAGCGAATAATTTAAGTCATAAAAATAAGTATTTTTACTTATTAAAATGTTTTCAATTGGTTTAAATTCTCCAGTCAGTCCAGCTGAGGAACAGTTGACCACTAAATCGTAGGGTTTTTCTATATCTAGATCACTATTGATAAATGCCATATTTGAGTATTTTCTTATCAATCTGTCTGCTTTGCTTTTTGTCCTGTTCAGAACAGATATTTGAGATGTCTGCTCCTTGGCGATTCTGTAAAGGATGCTTTCTGCCGAAGCCCCAGCGCCAATCAATAAAATATTTTTATTCATAAAACTAAAACCTTTTTGGTCTTGCATATCAGAAATAAAACCAATTCCATCTGTTGTATGAAGAGATAGATTGTTTTTATCTAAAGATATGGTGTTTACAGCATTTATATATTTAGCTTCATTTGAAATTATCCCTTCAATGTTGGCGGCTTTGTTTTTGTGAGGTAGAGTTACATTTAAACCCTTGGAAGCATTATCTGAAAAAAATTCTTTTATAAATAATTCAAAATCAGAATTGCTTACCTTAAATGGTAAATATTCAATATTAATGTTCTCGTTCCTTGCAAATCTTGAATGAATAAATGGAGATAAAGAATGTTCTATAGGATTTCCTAATACGCCTAATTTAAATTTCTTAGACATTCCAGTCTCTATTGATAACTTTTAGTAATTGGGCCTCAAGATCTTTGTATTCTTTTGTTTTATTATAAGACCACTTTACATTTGATGGGAGGGAAGCCAATATTGATTCGATTCTTCCGTTTGATTGCAGACCAAATGAGGTCCCTCTATCGTATACGAGATTAAATTCAGCATATCTGCCCCTTCTTAATAACTGGAATTCTTTCTCAGTACTGTTGAATTGTATTTTTTGTCTTCTTTCAGCGATTTCTAAATATGAATTAACATAACATGAAGTGATATCTGTAAGAAACGATATTCCTTCATGCAGGTTCTTAAAATCAGATAAATTGTCGAAAAAAATCCCTCCAACCCCCCTTCTTTCTTTTCTGTGAACAATATTGAAGTAGTTATTGCAATTTTCCGCAAATTCACTGTAAAAGCTGGGGTTGTAACGATTTAAAAGATCTTTGGCAGATTTGTGCCAATTTACTATATCTTCTTCATAAGGAATAAACGGTGTCAAGTCATACCCCCCACCTATCCACCAATCATGTATTTCATTATTTTTGTCCAAAATACCAAATAATCTTACATTCATGTGGCTTGTTGGAACATGCGGATTGGCTGGGTGTGATATTACTGATACTCCCATTGCGCGGTAGCCAAAATCAACTTCTTTTTTTAGTGATCTGGCAAGAGCAGCTTCAGGCAAGTTTTTACCAAAAATAGAAGAAAAATTTATTGCGCAATTGTCAAAAAAATCTCCATCTGCAATTACACATGTTACGCCGCCTCCGCCCTCTGGTCTGTCCCATGAATCGCTGGAAACATTTGCATGTTTTAGTTTTTCAAATTTTTCAAACTCTGACTTCACCGAAGACTGCATTTGCTTAAATTTTTTTTCTAATTCATTTATCATCTTTTATCGTCGGATTATAGACTTTGATTTAAGATCAATAATCTGTGAAGGGTTCTTGTTTGCTCCAAGTTCCTCATCATAGTATGCGAGCTCTTCATATTCAAAAGATTGAATGATCTCGTTAATGTCATTCATGCTCTTTTCACCAGAAATATTAACAGACGTAGAAATCATAAAGCCATTAAATGCTTTTAATAGGTGTTCTATAGGTAAGTGATTACTTACTCTTATGGCTAGCTTCTGCGATTCGTTCTTTAAATGATCTGGAATATTTTCTTTATACTTAATTAAAAAAGTATAAGGACCAGGCCAATAATTAGATATATAGTTCTTGTCTTGTTTTGATATCGAACACAAATTTTTTTCGATAGAATCCAATGAGCCTGCTAAAACAATAAAGTTCTTTTTTGTATCTCTTTTTTTAATATCAAATATTTTTTTTACAGCATTTTCATTAAAGGCATCACAACCGAATCCCCATATCGATTCTGTTGGATGAAGAAGAATTTTCCCGGATTTTAGCCACTCTACTGAAGAGTTTTTGTCCAATGATTTTATATTCAATTAAGAGTTCAGTTTTTTATCTTTTTCTAAAACTTCAGTCCTCATATTCTCTTTATATTCAACCATTTTTTGAGCAAGGATTTCATCACTAGTTGCTAGGATCTGAATAGCAAGAATTGCACTATTTTTTGCCCCACTTTTTCCAACAGCTACTGTTGCAACTGGCACGCCTGGAGGCATCATTGCTGTAGACAACAGAGAATCTATTCCTCCCATTCCGCCAGACTCAATAGGAATACCAATTACAGGTTTTGTAGAATGTGCAGCAACAGCACCAGCCAGATGGGCTGCCATTCCTGCTGCTGCAATAAACACCTTGCAGCCGTTTTCTTCTGACTTCTTAATTAAATCCATCACATCATGTGGAGTTCTGTGTGCCGACATAACATTTTTAGTATATTTGACCCCAAATGAGTCTAAAATTGGGAAAATTGCCTCAACAATAGGTAAATCTGAGTCGGATCCCATAATTATAGCTACTTGAATTGATTCGTTTGACATTTTTTTTTACTCTTAAATTATTAACTAGATTATAATCAGCAATTATAATAAAAAAATACTTAATATGGCTAAAAAAATGAAAATTTTGATATTTCCGGATCCAAAGCTTCGTAAAATAGCTAAAAGAGTCACAAAATTCGACAAAAGTCTAAAAATTCTTGCTGATGATATGCTGGAGACTATGTATGATGCAAATGGCATCGGCTTGGCAGCAACACAAGTTGATAGGCATATAAGACTGATAGTTATGGATTTATCAGATGAGAGGAACGAACCTAAAATCTTCATCAATCCAACTTATGAGGTATTGAATGGCCATAATTTGTTTGAGTTTGAGGAAGGTTGTTTATCTATACCTGGTTTTAACGAGACTATAGCAAGACCTGATAAGATTAAGCTTGAGTGGCAAGATATTGACGGTAATCTTCATGAAGATATGCCAGAAGGCCTCCTGACTGTATGCATTCAACATGAAATTGATCATTTAGATGGCAAGCTAATGGTCGATTACATTAGTTCTTTAAAGAGAGATAGAATAAAAAATAAACTTTTAAAAGAATTTAACAGAAAATAACAGATTTTAAACAATTTAATGAATATTTTATTCGCAGGAACGCCAAATAGCTCTTCAAGAATTCTACAACACCTCATCAATGTAAAATCTATAAACATTAAAGGAGTTATTACACAACCTGATAAAAGAGGGAAGAGGGGTAAGGATCTGCTTGAGTCTGAAGTATCAAAAGTAGCTAAAACGGAAGGGTTAGACATTTTCAAACCAGATAATTTAAACAATCAGGATTTTGTAGAAAAAATTAAATTGTTAAAAATTGATTATATGATTGTTGTTGCATATGGAAGGCTAATACCTAGATGGTTGTTGGAACTGCCTAAAATAATGGCCCTTAACATTCATTATTCTATATTGCCAAAGTATAGAGGAGCATCACCAATACAATCGTCTCTTATTAATGGGGATACAATAACAGGAGTAACCTTCATGAAAATGACTGAAGCGTTGGACGAGGGAATGGTTCTATCAACTCATAAATTAAATATTGAGAATGATGATAATAAAATCACGCTTGAAGAAAAGTTAACAGAACTTTCTATTGAACATGTAACAAGGGTTATGGTTGACGCGAAAAAGGGAGTCTTTTCTTTCAGAGAACAAGAGAACCATCTTGCAACATACTGTAAAAAAATATTAAAAGAAGATTCTATTTCAAATTTTGATAACAATGCTGTAAATATTATTAATAAATTTCGAGCATTTTTTGAATGGCCAGGTCTTAATTTTAAGTTTAAAGATACTCTCATTAAAATACACGATATTTCTATATCAAATGAAAAAAGTAATGGTTTGCCCGGAACCATTAACAAAATTGATAAATCTGGAGTATACGTAAATACAAGAGACTCAGTGGTAGTGATCACTCACTTACAGTTTCCAAACAAGAATAAAATATCATCTACAGATGTTTTTAACTCTTACGCTTCTTTTTTTAAATAAAATTTATTTTTAATATAACTCTTTTAATTCTTTGTAAAGAGGTTTAATTTACACAATATGAAAGTGCTAATACTGGGTGCTGGGAGAGTTGGTGGAAGTCTTGCCAGGGCTTTGGTAAATAATAATTATGATGTATCTATAGTTGATCAAAATAAAAGCATTCTTTCGTCATTAGATGAAAAGTTAGACATTATGACTGTTGAGGGTCATGCGGCTCACCCTCTTTCTATTAAAAAATCCGGAGCTGATGAATCAACCACAGTAATTGCTGTTACTTCTAATGACGAAGTAAATATAATTGCATGTCAAATTGCTAAAAAAGAATTTAAAGTTAAAAAAACAATATGCCGATTAAGCGAAGGCGCATACACAGATAATCTTGAAATATTTGGGGAGAATGTTATTGATATGGTTATAAGTCCTGAAAATGAAGTCATGAATCATCTTAAGGAGTTGATTATCCATCCTGGAACAGAACAAATTGAAAAGTTTGCTGATGGCAGCGTTAGTCTGGTATGTGTGAAAGCTAAGAAAAAAGGCAAGCTTGTTGGGAGAGAGCTTAAAGAATTTAAACATGATATGCCTGAGACAGATGCATTCGTTGCTTCTATATATAGAGAAGGTAAGCCTTTTATCCCCTCGGGAGATACTAAGGTAAGGGCTAAAGATGAAATTTATTTTATATCTTCTGATTCAAATGTTGATCAAATTGTTAATGAGTTTAGAGATATAGAAGATGATTATTCAAGAATTATGGTTGTGGGTGGTGGCAAAATTGGGTTTTCGCTTGCTAGGGAAATTGAAGACGACTATAAAATAAAATTAATTGATTCTAATGAAAGTAAGTGCAGCGACCTTTCGAAGAAGCTAGAAAAAACAATAGTGCTTCACGGCTCAGCAACAGATGAGGATCTTTTAAAAAGCGAAGGTATTGATAATATAGATATTTTTTGTGCTCTTACAGATGACGATGAAACGAACCTTATGTCTTCGCTTCTAGCAAAAAAAATGGGCGCAAAAAAAACAATGATTATTTTAAACAACCCATCATACTTAGGGCTTGTTCCAGGCTTTATTGATATTTATATTGCGCCATACAGACTTACTGTATCTTCAGTTCTTCAAGATCTTCGTGATAGTGATGTTGCTCAAGACGTGTTGCTTAAAATGGATACAGGAGCCGAGGCGATAGAAGGAGTTGTCCACGCCAATGAATTTACATCTAATTTATTTGGCAAGTCTCTTAAAGAAATACCTTTACCAGAGGGTGCCTCCATAGGAGCAGTTGTGAGGCATGGGGAGCTAATAATGCCAGAATCAAATGTTGAGCTTTGTTTAAATGATCATCTTATTATTTTTTTAGCAAATAAAGATATGATGTCTGAAGTAGAAGCTCTGTTTAAAGTAAATTAATGAATCCTAAGTCAATATTAAATCTATTTAGTATATTGATATTATTATTCAGTTTTTCATACATATTTCCAATAATAGTTTCTATTATCTATGACGATGGAGCCCTTGGCTTGTTCACAACGACTCTGGCATTCGTATCACTGGTTGGGCTTTCAGGCCTTATCCTTACAAGAAATGTTAAAAGTGATTTGTCTCAAAAAGATGGATTCGTAATTATTGTAATGTTTTGGGTTGTATTGTCCCTAGCTGGCTCAGTTCCATTCTTTTTGAGCGGTATGAGTCTCATAGACTCAATATTTGAGTCTATGTCTGGTATTACTACAACTGGCGCAACAGTTATATCTAGTTTAGATGCATTGCCTGAGTCTATATTGTTCTACCGTCAACTTCTCCAGTGGATGGGTGGAATGGGCCTTATAGTTCTTGCTATTGCAGTTATGCCGCTTCTTGGAATAGGTGGGGGACAAATATATAAAACAGAGGTGCCAGGGGCAATGGGAGAGCAGAGGTTAACGCCTAGAATAAAAGAAACTGCACAAGCGCTTTGGTTAATATACTTTGCATTAACGATGATATGTGCAATTTTGTATTATTTTAACGGGATGTCGGCTTTTGATGCTATTTCACACTCCATGTCAACCGTTGCAATAGGCGGTTTCTCAACACACGATGAAAGCATTGGTTTTTTTAACAGCATATCAATTGAGCTAATATGTGTCGTATTTATGTTTTTGTCAGCTTTTAGTTTTGCTTTGCATTATTTTGCTATATATAAAAGAAAGCCTTTAAAATATGCTTTTGACCCAGAGTTAAAGTTTTTTATATCATTTATTCTCCTTATATTTATTGTAGCCTTTATGGTTAGTGTTTTTAGCCAGAGTGACAGCACCCCATCAACTAGGGAGTTAGCATTTCATACAGTTTCAATGATAACTACAACAGGTTTTACAATTGGAAGCTCCTCAGACTGGCCTTTTTCTATATCATTCTTACTTTTAATTGGAGCTTTTGTTGGTGCTTGTTCGGGGTCAGTAGGTGGCGGCATAAAGTCATGGAGAGTTATGATTATGTTAAGCCACGCATATAAAAATATTATGAAAATAATACATCCAAACTCTGTTGTTTCGGTAAAGCTTGGTTCAAAAAGTGTTGATGACGAGGTTGCTACATCAGTATGGGGGTTCTTTTCAATTTATGTTATCTCTTTTGTCATTCTCCTTCTTGGAGTATTGATATCTGGATTAGACTTTGAGTCTGCATTTTCAGCTGTTGGCGCATGCTTAAATAATCTCGGTCCTGGACTTGGCGCTGTGTCAGAAAATTATGCTGATATAAATGCCTTTTCAAAAGGTGTATTAGCCTTTGCTATGCTTCTTGGACGACTGGAGATATTTACTCTCTTGGTGATTCTAACTCCAATGTTCTGGGCTAAATAGAAGCATAGGGATCCATCTGCCCTGCCTTGCTTTTCTTAAATCTTTTGTACTCCCAGGAATAATCAATCGGTCTATTGTTTATCATCTTTTCAATATCAGAATTCAATAATAGTTTGTGCTTACTATCATCGTATACGCTTTCATTGCATGATTTTAGTGATACTGAGAGAAACCCTCCTTTGTTTGAATTTAGATAAAAATACAGCACTGATGCTTTAGTTTTAGATGCCAAGGCCTGAACCAAAGTTGTAGTATATGCATCTCTTTTATAAAAAGGAATATATTCTCCATGTCCTCTTTGTGGAACCTGGTCTGCAGCAAAACATATGATTTTTTTTGATTGTAGCGCTTTAAGAATTTCTCTAACTCCAGCTATAGATGTCTCAACACTTTTTGATCCGCCATGCTCTCTTTCTTTTTTTACAAAATTATCTAAGAAGCTTATTTTAATTTTTTTATATAAACTTACAGTTTTAAAATTTGAATTTATCCATTTGAGCAACATATCAACACTTCTGTTATGAATTGCAACAGCAATTAATCCTTTTCTTTTATTAATAAGGTTTTTTAAAAGGAAATTATTTTCAATTTTAAATATTTGGCTGTTTGATTCATAATCTTTACGTCCCCATGTATAGATCGTTTCAAAACCTGAAATAATTGATTCTCTTATGCTAAGTTTTGAAAGAAGGTTTATATCAGCTATGCTAAGTTCAGGATAAGCTATTTTTATATTTATTTTTGTTATTTTGTAAGAGCTAAAGAAACGATAAAGTTTAGTGAATAAATATAGATCTACCAAATAAACAAGAAGGGTCTTGGGAAATAAAGAAAATATGTAAAATATTGATTTCATCGTGAGATAAATAGTAATGCATGATATATAATCATAAATATCGAAAATATACAAAAAAATTATATTAGCTTCTATAAAAGCTATAAATAGACATTTGTCTAGTTATTCAAGGAGAGTTTAGTTGGCAGCAAAAAATATGGATGAATTGGTTGCTTTATGCAAGAGAAGAGGTTTTATCTTTCAATCAGCTGATATTTATGGAGGATTGCAAGGGGCTTATGATTTTGGCCCTTTAGGAGTCGAGCTTAAAAACAATATAAAACAGTCATGGTGGGATTCCATGATATATGAAAGTGACAACATAGAGGGGCTAGACTCTTCAATTCTTACAAATCCTCTGGTTTTAAGGTATTCAGGACATGAAGATACCTTCTCAGATCCATTGGTTGATTGTAAGGAATGCAAGTCAAGATTTAGAGAAGATCAAATTATTGATAAAAAATGTAGTAATTGTGGGTCAGACAATCTAACAGAAGCAAGGCCATTTAACTTAATGTTTAAAACAGGTGTAGGCCCTATAGAGGACCAAGATAGTTATGCTTATTTAAGGCCGGAAACTGCTCAACAAATTTTTACTAATTTTAAGAATATTATTGATTCAACATCAAAGTCTATACCTTTTGGCATTGCACAAATAGGCAAAGCTTTTAGAAATGAAATTACGCCTAGAAATTTTATTTTTAGGGTTCGTGAGTTTGAACAAATGGAGCTAGAATATTTTGTTTATCCTGGGGATGATGATGAAGCACACGATTCATGGGTACAAAAAAGACTAAGTTGGTGGTGTGAACAGGGTGTACCCATAGAAAATATTGAGTTGTATGATGTACCCAAGGAAGAGCTGGCACATTATTCAAAGAAAACAATAGACTTAATGTACAAGTTTCCCCATGGCATAGAAGAGCTTGAGGGAATAGCTAATAGAACAGATTTTGATCTTGGGTCGCATTCAAAAAAACAAGATGAATTAAACATAAAGGCTAACGTTTTAAATAACAAAGACTCCAACAGCAAATTAGCGGTTCAAGATGAGACTGGTAAATGGGTTGTGCCATATGTCATTGAGCCCTCGGCAGGTGTTGAAAGGGGTTTTTTAGCTATATTAAATGAAGCTTTTACTGTAGAAGATCTAAACGATGGTAAACAAAGGACTGTTCTCAAGCTAAAACCACATCTATCGCCAGTCAAGGTTGCAGTCATACCCTTAAAAAAGAATGATGATCAGATGGTAAATCATACAAGATCTCTTATACAAGAAATAAAAAAACTTAAAATAGGGAGGGTGATTTTTGAAAATACTGGAAATATAGGAAAAAGTTATAGAAAACATGATGAAATCGGGACTCCTATTTGTATAACAGTAGATTTTGAAACTCTTGAAAATGGAACTGTCACAATTAGGGATAGGGACTCGATGAATCAAACAAGAGTAGATTCTGAGGGTCTAAAAGAATATATAAATAATAAAATAAAGTCCTAAATTGCAAACTTTAAGAAGCCTATTGTTTAACTTTCTGCTTTATTCAACTCTTATACCAGTATCACTAGTCATCATTTTACTTTTTCCTATTGTCAGCACTAAAACTCTTCAAATAATAGCTTCAACCTGGATATTATTTATTCTTAGGGCATTAAAGCTTGTCTGTGGAGTGGGATGGCAAGTCTCTGGTGTCCAAAATATACCTGACAAACCATGTATACTTGTTTCAAATCACCAGGGCGCATGGGAGTCCTTTTTTTTGCAAACGTTGTTTCTTCCATCATCAAGTATTATTAAAAGAGAGTTGTTGTTTATTCCTTTTTTTGGTTGGGCATTGGCATGTCTTAAGCCAATACACTTAATTAGATCGAAAAAACTTACTAGTCTCAAAAAAGTAATTAAAGATGGTACATTAAAGCTTAAAAGTGGTTCGTCCATAATTATATTTCCAGAGGGCACTAGGGCTAGGCCTCATAAAGGCTTAAAGGCATTCTCAAACAGTTGTGGCTTGCTTTCTGTCAAAAACGATGTACCTATCATACCGATATGCCACAATTCAGGACTATATTGGAAAAATAGGAGGTTTAATAAGGAAAAGGGGGTTATACAAGTAAGAATAGGTAAGGCTATGAGCGGCACAATACCAAAAAAACTTACCAGTGATGTCTATGACTGGATAAACACTAATTTTAAAGAAATTAACTAGATATCTAACTCTTTAACAGACAGCGCATTTGCATCAATAAACTCTCTTCTCGGCTCTACATCATCGCCCATTAAAACTTCGAATGACTCATTAGCGTCTTGCACATCATTAATATCAACACGCATCATCCTTCTATTTAACGGATCCATGGTTGTTGTCCACAGCTGCTCAGGGTTCATTTCTCCCAAACCCTTGTATCTTTGCACCTCTAGTCCTCTTGTTCCGTTTTTAGAGAACTTTTTAATTGCGTCATCTTTTTCTTTTTCGTCAGAAGCGTATACAAATTCTTTCCCCTTAGTAATCTTATATAAAGGGGGTAAGGCTATGTAAATATGGCCATTTTCAACAATTTCGTACATTTGCCTGTAAAAGAAAGTCAAAAGAAGGGTTCTTATGTGGGACCCATCTACATCTGCGTCAGTCATTATTATTATCCTGTGATATCTAAGATTGTTAATATCAAAGTCCTCTTTACCAATTCCACACCCAAGAGCCTTTATTAGAGTACCAACCTCAGCAGAGCCAAGAACTTTGTCTATTCGCGCTTTCTCTACATTTATGATTTTTCCTTTTAATGGAAGAATTGCCTGATTTTTTCTATTTCTGCCTTGTTTTGCTGAACCGCCTGCAGAATCGCCCTCAACTATGTATATTTCAGAAAGTGTTGGGTCTTTTTCTTGGCAATCAGCTAGTTTTCCTGGAAGTCCTGCGATTTCTAAAACTCCTTTTCTTCGTGTCATTTCTCTAGCTTTTCTAGCTGCTTCTCTTGCTAATGCGGCCTCAGAAACTTTAGAAATAATGCTCATTGAGTCTTTTGGATTCTCTAATAAAAATTCATTAAAATATTTGCTAAATACTGTACTTACAACACTTTCTACCTCTGATGAGACAAGTTTTTCCTTTGTTTGTGATGAAAACTTAGGATCAGGAACCTTTACAGATATTATTGCAATTAAACCCTCTCTAACATCTTCTCCGAGAAGATCTGATGGAGTCTTTTTTGCATTTTCTTTTTTTATAAATGCTTTCAAAACCCTTGTAAGGCTGCCCCTAAAGCCTGCTAGGTGGGTCCCACCGTCTTTTTGAGGGATATTGTTGGTATAACATAATACATTTTCAGAATAAGAGTCCGTCCACTGCATTGCTATCTCTACACCAACCTCGTTATCTACCGCCGAACATTCAAAAATGTCAGAAACTGATTGTTTTCTGCCCTTCAGGTGTCTTACGTAACTTGAAAGCCCGCCATTGTTTTTAAACTTACGAGTTTTTCCAGTTCTTTTATCTTCAACGTTTATTGAAACACCAGCATTTAAAAATGATAGCTCTTGAATCCTTTTGTGTATTTTATCTGTTTCAAAATTGGTCGAAGTAAAAATTTCGTCTGATGGGAAGAATGTAATTATTGTTCCGGTCTTCTCAGATTTTTTAACTTTCTTTAATTTGGCTTTAGGTTTTCCCTCAACGTATTCTTGAAAATATTCTCCCCCATCTCTATGAACCTCTAACAATAATTTTTTAGACAGCGCATTTACAACTGAAACTCCAACACCGTGCAGACCGCCAGAAACTTTATAACTATTATCGTCAAACTTTCCACCTGAGTGAAGCGTTGTTAAAATTAATTGAGCAGCGGATACTCCTTCTTTTTTATGAACATCAACAGGAATACCTCTTCCATTATCTTTAACAGTTACGGATCCATCTTTGTTTATTATTACTTGTATGTCTGAGCAATGGCCTGCCATGGCTTCATCAATACAGTTATCCAAAACTTCAAAAACCATATGGTGTAATCCAGAGCCATCATCTGTGTCGCCTATGTACATACCCGGTCTTTTCTTGACAGCTTCTAAACCTTTTAAGACTTGAATGTTGGATGAATCATATTTGGCTTCTTTTGATTTTTTTGCCATTTTTTTATCCTAATTGTTCCACGTGGAACTTTTTAAACTCGTTAAAACTATCAGATATTTTACTACTAAAAGTGTCGTCTATACAGGAAAAGATAACTTGATTTTTGTTGTGTTTTAGAAGATTAATAAATAAAGAATAAATCTTGTCATCGAGCTCAGATTTAATGTCATCGATAATTAATGTGGCTTCAGTTTTATAATGTTTTTTTAAAACTTCATTTTGTGCACACGACCACAAAATGGAAAAAAACTTTTGTTCACCGCGCGACATAATTTGTTTGGCGTCTTGATTGTTTATTGAAAATTTTATGTCAGATCTGTGTGGCCCCTCAGTTGTTGTCTTTCTTTTTAAATCTTTATCCTGATTTTTCTCCAAGCATTCTGCCAGTGTTGTTCCAGCATCCCATCCTTGAAAAAAATCTACGCTCATGGCTTCAAAAAAATTAAAAGCACTTGCAATATCTAATTCTTTTAATAGGTATGAATATTCAACAAAACACTTATGAAAGAATTCTTTTCTTTGGTTTGTTAAAATAGTTCCTTCTTTAGAAAGTTTTTCATTCCAAGCATAAATATCTGATATGCGGTTTTTTTTTATCAAATGATTCCTTTGTTTTAGGGCTCTGTAATAAGCAAACCAAGATGCAGAGAAAATATCGTCTACAATAAAAATTGATCTATCTAAGAGCTTCCTTCTAAAGTCTGGCGCGGCATTGGCAAATGAAAAGGTGTCGTTGTGTATTAATGTACAAGGAAATTTTTTTATAAGGTTGCTTGTTGTTATTTTGCTTGAGTTTAATTTTATAGATATTGGGTTTGATATCTTTTTTTCTATTTCAACAACAAAGCCCCTATCTCCATCAAAGGCTTTTGCGTAAAAAAAATCATTATCGTATTTGATTAGTGATGCTAGGTTTGAGCTCTTAAAAGATTTTCCACTTGAGAATAAATATATAGATTCAAGCAATGATGTTTTTCCCGAGCCATTTGATCCATAAAAGAAATTAATGCCTGGAGACAGGGTAATGTTAATGTCCTCAAAACATCTAAAATGTTTTATAGAAATATTTGTTAAAGGCACTTTATACTAAAAGAGGCATAACCACATATTTAAGATTATCAAAACCTGGATCTGTTATTAAACAACTTTTATCTGATCCAAAAAAATTAATTTCAATATGCTCTGATTCAAGGGTTGATAATATTTCTTGAAGGTAATTTACATTAAATGCGATATCGACTTTTTCACCATTATATTTGCAATCTATATTTTCTTCGCCCTGTTCTTTTTCCGGATTGTTTGCAGAAATATTTATTGAGTCATCCCCGGTTAAAATTCTTACTCCTTTATATTTTTCACCTGACAAAACACTAACTCTACTTAAGCCATCTGATAAAAGTTTTCTGTTTATGTTTAAGATGGTGCTATCACCTGACGGGATAACTTGTTCGTAGTCCGGGAATTTTCCTTCAATGAGCTTGCTGATAAAAGTAGTTCCCGCGATGTTCGCAGCTATTGATGTTGGGCCAAGTTTTATTACAACATTTTCTTGCTCGTCTCCGACCAACTTACCAATTTCATTGATTGATTTTCTTGGAACAATGCCACTAATATTTTCTGAAGATGCTTCATTTAGAGATGCGCTGGCTAACGCAAGCCTGTGAGCATCAGTTGCAACGCTTGTTATATTTTTGTCATCAACAAGCAAATATAAACCGTTAAGATAATGTCTCCAATCTTGGTTCCCCATTGCAAAAGATGTTTTTTCTATAATTGTTTTTAGATTTTGCGCTGAAATATTGATTTGAGATTGTATCTCTTCATGCTCAAAAACAGGAAAATCCTCACTAGGTAGAGTTGAAAGGTTATATTTTCCTGATCCTGACTCAATTTTTAGATTGTCTCCATCAAGAAAAAAGTGTATTTCAGCCAAATCTGGTAATAATCTACATAAATCATTAAGTTTTCTTGCTGGAGCTGTTGTTTTTCCACCGCTTTTGAAGTTTGATATCGTTGAGGTTGTTGAAATTTCACTTTCAAGATCTGTGGCGGTCAGTTTTAGCGAGGATTCGTCAACTTCGATTAAAACATTTGAAATTATTGGAAGTGTTTGTCTTTTCTCTACAACGCCAAGAGTTAAGTTTAATGACTTAACTATTTCATCTTTAGTGATATAAAAATCCATTAATTTGTTAAAACTCTGTTTAGGTTTCTATAGTCTTCCTCGTGTGAGGGATTTTCTTTTCTAAGCTCAGCAATTTTTTTACATGCGTGAAGAACTGTAGTGTGATCTCTTCCATTAAAAGCCTCTCCAATTTCAGGAAGGCTGTGGTTTGTTAGCTCTTTTGTAAGGGCCATTGCCATTTGTCTTGGCCTTGTGATTGACCTGCTTCTTCTTTTTGAAAGAAGATCAGATAGTTTAATATTATAGTATTCTGCAGTAGTTTTTTGTATATTCTCAATACTCACCATTTTTGCTGATATCATGAAAAGATCCTTGAGCGCGTCTTTAACCAGAGCTAAATCTATTTCTTGGTTTGTGAACCTTGCATTTGCTACAACTCTTTTTAAAGCCCCCTCAAGCTCTCTTATGTTTGATCTTATTCTTTGAGCGATATAGATTGCGCAATCATTTGGGAGGGTGAGGCCCATTGATGAAGCCTTTTTAAGAAGAACAGCAGCCCTTGTTTCTAGCTCTGGAGGGTCTATAACAACAGGAAGGCCCCAGCCAAGTCTTGACTTTAACCTCTCTTCAAGCCCCTCAATTTCTTTTGGGTATTTATCACACGTAAGAATCATTTGGTTGTTCCTGTCTAACAGCGCATTGAATGTATGAAAAAACTCTTCTTGAGATTGTTCCTTGCCTGCAAAAAACTGTATGTCGTCAATTAGTAAAGCGTCTGCATTTCTATAAAATGACTTGAACTCGTTCATTGCACCAAGCTGAAGAGCTTTAACCATATCTGAAACAAATTTCTCAGAGTGAACGTATACAATTCTTTTGTTTGGCTCTTTTTTTAATATCTCATTTCCAACCGCGTGCATGAGGTGGGTTTTTCCTAAACCCACTCCACCATATATAAATAATGGGTTATAGTCGCCCTTTGGGTTTGCTGCAACCTGTTTTGCGGCCGCCAAAGCCAGGTGGTTTGATTTACCTTCTACGAAGTTGTTAAAGGTGTATCCCTCAACAAGTTTTATGACCGGATCTTTGCTTTTTTTATATTTATCAACAAATGTTTCTTTTGTGTGAGTCTTAAATACCAAGCTTATATCTGTTTTTGCTTGTTTTTGAACAATATCTTGAATCTCTTTGGAAAAGTTTTTTTCGATATAGTCTAGGATAAACTCGTTTGGAGCAACTAATTCAAGTGTGTTTTTATCAATGCTTGCTTTTAAGGGCCTTATCCAGGTATTAAAATCTTCTTGTGTTAAACTATTTTCCAGCTTTTCTGAGCACTTATTCCAAAGTTCCAATTACTATCTCCTATTAGACTTGATAGTCTATTAAAAAATCCACAAGATATCTACAGAATAAATATAAGAATTTTCTGTGGATAAGTTGTTTATAAAAAAAATGACAATATTATTGTAGTTTTTATGGTTTTAAAAAAATATTACGCTATAATTCGCAAACTTTTTGATCTAATAATATTATGAAAAGAACTTTTCAGCCTAGCAATTTAAAACGAAAAAGAACTCATGGTTTTCGTGCAAGAATGTCTACGAAGGCTGGAAGATCTATTTTGTCCAACAGAAGAAAGAAGGGTAGAAAAGTTTTAAGCGCGTAGTTTGTATCCATCAAAACAAAAATATAATCCATCTAGTTGTGTTTATTCTAGTAAATTTTTTCGTGTATTTTTTCATCCCTCTCAAAAAGCGTCTTTAGAAATATCTATTTCAAAAAAATATTTTAGGCTTGCTGTTAGTCGCAATCAACAAAAAAGAAGAATAAAGGAAATATTTAGAAAAGAATCGCTTTTAAAGGTTTTTGATGGTGGTGTTATTTTTTCTGTATTTAGTCCATTTGGAGAGTTATCATATGCTCGTGCAGAAGAAGAAATAAAACTTGCATCTATAGAGTTTTTAAAAAAACATAAAAAATAGGATTGGTTGGTGATTGTAAATAAAACAAATTTGTTTAAAAAATGGGGTTTAAAAAATTTTCTTTTGTTGTTTTTGTTAGTTGGTGTTAGTGGTTGTGATTTTTTTACTGAGCCAAGTGGGGTTGTTTTAAAAAATGAGATAAGCGCCTCAACTCGAAATTACATAAGAAATAATATTTCTTCTGGGCTGGTTGAAGAAGGTCTGTTGGCATACTATGACACAACCGTTTCTCTAAACAAATCTCAGTCATATATATTAACAAACAGATCTCTGGTGATTTATTGCGAAGGTTTTGAAGATTGGCAGGTAGGAGATTTTGATTGTTGGGGAACCGCCCCTCATGGCACAAAAATAATAGCTTTAACAGATATAAGTAAAATATATGAAACTGATGAGTGGTATGACGGAACTGGTTGCAGCCCCCTGGTCGAGTTGTGTTTTTATGTAAGTGTTTATGCTGATAAGGAATATTTTTTTAGCACGGCGTGGTTTAATGACGGTGATCTTTTTTATAACGAGCTTATAAAAGCCTGGGAGAAAGAAAACTTTATTGGAGAGGTGTTATGAAAATGAATATTAGAAGTTTATATTTTGTGCTTATTGTTGTTCTTTCCTTGGGGTTGTTGTTTGAGTGGACCTCAGAAAAAAAAGACGAATCAATTCAAAAACATCTTGGGGAAGATTTGTATTCGGGTTTTGATATTGGTAACAGTCATGCTTATATTGAAAATGATGAAATGTCTGTTGTTATTGCAATAAAGAGTGGCGCGATTGTTGAGACAAGGCTTAAAAAATATCCTGTTGAAAATGTAGATGGTGCAAATGGTTTTCGTGTTTTGGGTAAGTCTAAGGATTCTTCATTCAGTTATTTTTTTAAAAGCGGGTTTGTTGGTGTGTCTTCTACTTCGTATGAGTTGGTTGGCGGGGGTTCTGGTGAGGATTATGTAGAGCTTCTTGATAAAGACCAAGGTCTGTCAAAAAGAATCTCTTTCTTGCCCGCAACATATGAAATTTCTATTTTAGACTCGTCGTCTGTGGGCGGGCTTGGTAGCTCTTATGCTGGTCTTTTTAGAACTGAGGGTCGTGCCTTAGATCTTAAAAGAGAGGCTCTTAATGGCGGAATGATGAATAATAGTTCATATGAGGGGGTTGCAATAAGTTCAGAGGCTGACCCATATTCAACCACCAGGCTAAGGGGTATAGATGAGTCACAAGAGATTTTGTCACGGTCTGGTTGGGTCGCTTTTATTCAGAAATATTTTTTTGCGGCGATTATAGGCTCTGATGAATACATATATAACTATTATGTTTACCCAAAAGAGGATGGTATCTTTAGGATGGGTTATACGGTCGAGGGCTCTTCAATAAACAACACTGATTATGGACACGAGCATAGGCTTTTTGTTGGTCCTAAGATTAGAAAAGATTTGATGCAAAGGGCAGAGAATCTTGAGCTTTCTATTGATATGGGTTGGTTTTGGTTTTTGTCTCAGCCAATGGTTTGGTTTATGGATTTAATAAATGGGTATGTAAATAATTGGGGGCTTACTATTGTTATTTTTACAGTATTGATAAAGCTTGTTTTTTGGCCCATTACCTCTAAAAGCTTTAGGTCTATGGCTGCTTTAAGAAAAATAACTCCTGAGCTTAATGAAATTAAGGAAAGGTACAAAGATGATAGGCAGAAACAGGGGGCTGAGACAATGAAGTTTATGAAAAAGCATGGGGCTAACCCTTTGGGGGGTTGTTTGCCTATGTTGATACAAATGCCCTTTTTTATAGGTTTCTTTTTTGCCTTAAGGGAAATGGTTGAGCTTCGCCATAGTGAGTTGGGTTTTTGGACGGACCTTTCCGCACCAGACCCATATTTTATTTTGCCTGCTATGTTTTGTTTTCTTATGATTATGACCCAGAGGCTTAACCCCCAACCAGCAGGTATGGATGCTACGCAAGCTCAGGTAATGAAGTATATGCCGGTTATGTTTTCTGTTTTGTTTATATTTTTTCCAACTGCATTGTGTTTGTATACAGTTGTGAATACTGGGGTGCAGCTTGCTCAACAAAGTTATTTATATAAACAACAGGGCGCTCTAAGCTCTGGCTAAACGTGTCAGTTGTTTACGCTTTAGCTACGCCGCCTGCCAAGTCAGCTATTTGTATTTTTAGGGTTACTGGGGGTGGTTGTTTGAAGTTTCTAAAAGAAATTTTTGGGGACCGCTCTTTTGAATCCAATAAGTTTTATGTTGTGCCTTTTAGCAGTGGTGGTTTGGTTATTGATCAGGTTGGCTTGGTTGTTTTTAAGTCCCCTAAGAGCTACACCGGGGAAGACTCGTTTGAGGTTTATGCGCATGGCAGTCTTGGTGTTATGTCTGGTATATCTAAAACGTTTAGAGGTTTGGGTTTTGATGAGGCGCCGGGTGGTGAGTTTACCAAAAGGGCTTTCTTAAATAACAAAATTAGCTTAAATGAGGCTGAGGCAGTTTCTGATTTAATTGAAAGCACAGATGAGAAAGGGGTGGTTTTGTCTACAAAAGCTTTGTTTGGTGGGTTGTCGTCTGAGGTTTTATTGTTTGCTGAAGAGTTGGATTTAATTAGGGTTAGGGTTGAGGCAGAAATAGATTTTTCTGATGAGGGTGAGGATTTTTTTGATTTAAAGGGTTTGGTTGATGATTTAAAAAATCTTGCAAATAGGTTTGACCTTTTTGTGGGTGGTTGTATTAATAAAAGGGTTGGTTTTCAAAAAAACAACATTGTTTTGGTTGGCCCTGTGAATTCAGGAAAATCTTCTGTGTTTAATCGATTGGTTGGTTTTGAGAGGGCTATTGTTTCAGATGTCCCGGGAACAACAAGAGATATGATTGATTCTGAGCTTTTTTATGAGTCTAGTGTTTTTTCTATTTTTGATACCGCTGGAATAAGAAATACAAATGATGGTGTTGAAAAGCTTGGTATAGAGCGCTCTGTTTCACAAATCAATAATTCGGATTTGGTTGTTGGTGTTTTTGAGGTGGTGGATGAGGTTGTTATAAATTATTTTAAAGGGTTGTGTGATAAAAATAATTTTATTTTGGTGCAGAATAAAATAGATATAAATAAACCTTTGGAAGATTTTTTCGATTGTTGTGTTTCTGCAAAAACTGGTGATGGTTTTGATCGGTTAAAAGGTTTGGTAGTTGATTGCTTTGACTCTGGTGTAAAGAAGGACAAATATGATTATCTTGTTAGAGATAGGCACGAAGCGCTTTTTCGCCAGGTTGTTTTAGATTTGAACACCTCTGTTGAGGGTTTGTTGGATAACAAGCCTTTAGAGTTAGTTGCCGAGGATCTAAAAAGCGCTAGGTCCAATCTTGATGAGGTTGTTGGTATTAAATTTTCTGATTCTTTGTTGGGGGATATTTTTAGCAGCTTCTGTATTGGTAAGTAGTTATCTTGTTAATATGTTGTTTCTAAAAAGTAGGCTTTCTTTTTATTAACAAAATATACAGTGTTTTTGGTTAGTGTTTATAACAGGTTTCTTAAGTGTTTGTTTTTGTATTTTGGTGTTTTGTTTAAAGGCGTATTTAGGGTTATCAACAACAAACCCTTTCCTTAATAGTAATAACAAAAAGTATATAATATAGATATTATTGTATTAATTAATTATGTATAAGTTTGATGTTGTAGTTGTGGGCGGAGGGCATGCTGGGGTTGAAGCAGCGCACGCTGTTTTCAGAACAGGGCTTTCCTGTGCTCTTGTAACGTTGAACACGAAAAACATTGGTCAGATGTCATGCAACCCAGCAATCGGGGGTCTAGGCAAGTCGCACATTGTTAGAGAGATCGAAGCCATGGGGGGCATAATGCCGACAGCCACCGATATGTCTGGCATACAATACAGAACCCTAAACACAAGAAAAGGCGATGCCGTCCAAGCCCTAAGGGTTCAATGCGACAGAAACTTATACAAAAAAGCTATACAAAAAATATTAAAAAAAACAACAATCAAAATTTTCGACGAAGAAGTTCTTGATATCGTAATAGAAAACAACTCTGTAAAAGGCGTTGTAACAAAAACAAAAACAATAAGATCAAAAAAAACAATCCTAACCACAGGAACCTTTCTAAATGGAAAGATGTATACCGGTGACAAAATATCTATAGGAGGAAGAATTGGAGACCAATCCTCAATCCCACTATCAAAAAAATTATATGAACTATCTCTCCCAATGGGAAGACTTAAAACAGGAACCCCAGCAAGGATAAAACTATCAAGCGTTGATACAAAAAAAATGGAAAACCAGCCCGGAGACAAGCCAACCCCATGGATGTCAATATATCAAAGGCCAAAAAAACACCAAAAACAAATATCTTGTTTTATTACAAGAACAAACAAACAAACTCATGAAATAATCAAACAATCAACACACCTTTCAGCAATGTATTCTGGAAACATAACCGGTATCGGCCCTAGATATTGCCCCTCAATAGAAGACAAAGTAAACAGATTTCAGAACAAAAGCAGCCATCAGATATTTATAGAGCCAGAAGGAATAGACAAAGACCTTGTTTACCCAAACGGAATCTCAACAAGTTTGCCGCAGAAAATTCAGAAAGAGTTTATACAATCTATTAGCGGTTTAGAGAAAGCAGAAATCACAGAGTTTGGATATGCGGTAGAGTATGACTTCGTAGACCCCAGGAGCATAAAACAAACACTCGAGCTGAAGAAGTTGAACGGGTTTTACTTGGCAGGACAAATAAATGGCACAACAGGATACGAAGAGGCAGCTGCGCAAGGACTAATAGCCGGAACAAATGCAGCAGCAAAAATCCTAAAAAAAGAAGACTTTATTCTTGAAAGAAGCGAGGCCTACATAGGAGTTTTAATAGACGACCTTACTAACCATGGAATAACAGAACCGTACAGAATGTTTACAAGCAGAGCTGAGCACAGGCTTTTGTTATCACAAAATAACGCAGAACAACGGCTTCTAGAAAAAGCTTTTAGCTATAGTCTGGTAGACACAAAAAGGCTCGAACACTACAAAGAAAACGAATACAGATATAAGAATTTTATTGAAAACACACTTAAAAAAACAAAAACAAATAAATTTATTAACAACAAAAAAGAAAAAGTTACGCTAAAGGAAAACAAAAGTATATATGACCTCTTATCAAGAAACGATGTAGATAAAAACAAACTTTTTAAAACAGACGAGACAAACAAACTGCTTTACTCTAGAGCAGTAATAGAAACCAAATATTTGGGTTATATTGAGAAGCAAATAAGAGAGGTTAAAAAAACAAAAAAACAAAACAACAAAAAAATACCTCAGAACATAGATTATTCAAACATAACAGGACTATCAAACGAGGTAAGAGAAAAGCTTAATAAAAACAAACCCGCAACAATAGGCTCTGCTTCAAGAATGGAGGGTGTAACACCTGCGGCAATAAACCTGATATTAATACAGTTAAAAAAAGAAGAACTTTTAAAACAAAAAGCCTAACAAATGGCGGCAGAAGTAAAATTCACAGACGACCAAAAGAAAAAAATAAACAAATTTGTACAGCTAGCGGTTCGCTTTAACCAAACACACAATATTTTTGTAAGAAAATCTCGAGAAGAGGTTTTTGAAAAAGATATTCAAGACTGTGCGCCAATATCAGCGATGATTTCGGATAAAAAAACCATAATAGATCTCGGCTCTGGGGGAGGGTTTCCAGGCGTTCTTTTGTCTATAATGAAGCCAAATAATAAAATATACCTTTTAGAGGGAAGCAGAAAAAAGTGTTATTTTTTAAGGCAGGTCGTTGAGGCGCTAGAGCTAAAAAACACAACAATATTAAACACATCTATAACTAAAAACAACAACATTGGAACGTTTGACGTAATAACAGCCAGAGCATTTGCGCCTATAGAGAAAATAATAACACTAACCCAAAACAACACCACCAACAGAACGGAGTACATACTGCTGAAGGGAAAGACACAAAAAATACAAGAAGAATTAAAGTTATTGGACCAAAAAAAATTCAAATATGAAATAATCAAACAAAGCAACACAAAATCAGAGAGAAATATTGTTGTGATTAAAAATGAATAAAATTATTGCAATTGCGAATCAAAAAGGCGGTGTTGGAAAAACAACAACAGCAGTTAATTTGTCTGCCAGCCTTTCAGCAACAAACAGAAAGGTTCTTTTGATCGATCTAGACCCGCAAGGAAACGCAACAACGGCAACAGGGGTTTCAAACACAAATCCAAACACGCTTTATGAACATTATTTTGAAAATAAAAATATAAAAGAATGTGTTTATACAACAAATGACGGGTATAGTGTTATTCCTGGGAACAGCGACCTTATTGCGCTAGAAGTGGCTATAAGGAACGATGAAAAACAGGGCTTCTTGTCAGAAAGCCTTGATAGTTTAAGCGAGCTATTTGACTACACCATTATCGACACCCCCCCAACCCTAAACCAGCTCACAATCGAAGGTCTTTTCTGCGCCTCAGGCACACTAATACCATTACAGTGTGAATATTATTCTCTTGAGGGCGTAACTGGTTTGATGGCCACCATCCAAACCCTGTCTGACAAAAACATGACAACAAACAGAGTAATAGGAATAGTAAGGACAATGGTTGATATGAGAAACAACTTAGCAAAAGAGGTTTCTGACGAGCTGGAAAAACATTTTTCAAACCTTTTATTCAATACCCTAATACCAAGAAACATAAAACTAGCAGAGGCTCCCAGCCACGGTGTATCTGGTATAAAATATATGCCAAGCTCTTTTGGTGCAAAAGCCTATCTTGCGCTAGCGGGAGAGCTTATAAGGAAGCTTGAATATGTCTGAGAACAAAAAAACACTAAACAAGGGATTAGACGCGCTTCTTGGCCAAACAAGCAACAAACAAAGATCAATCAAAGAAGTTGACACAAAAAAAATTAAACCAGGCAGATTTCAACCAAGAACAAGTTTTGATAACAAAAAACTAGAAGAACTAACAAGATCGATAAAAGAACAAGGTGTTTTATCACCAATCCTTGTAAGAGAGCTTGGGCTAAATGAGTTTGAGGTAATTGCTGGTGAGAGAAGGTTGAGAGCCACAAAAATGGCTGGGCTTGAAACAATTCCATGCTTGATTGATCAAAAAAAAGACCAAGACGCCCTCATTTCTGCGCTTATTGAAAACCTACAAAGAGAGGATCTAAATCCAGTTGAAGAAGCAATGGGCTTAGATAGGCTTAAAAGGGAATTTGGTCTAACCCAAGATGACGTGGCATCATCAACAGGCAAAGCAAGAAGCACAATTGCAAACTCTTTAAGAATTCTCTCTCTTCCCAAAAGCGTCTTAGAAATGTTGTCCGAAGGTTTGATAGAAAAGGGGCACGCAAAACTCCTTGCCTCATTAGGCCCCGAACAAGCAGAAATCGCCGCCAAAAGAATTGTTAAAGATAAAATGTCTGTCAAAGACCTAAGCTCTTTAACATCAAAGAAAAAACCAAACAAAACCAACAAAAACAAAATAAAAAACACTGACATTTTAAACATAGAAAGAGAAATGTCGGATAGTTTTGGTCACAAGGTTGAGATAGAAACAAAGAACAAAAAATCTGGAAAGGTTTCGATTACATACAACACACTAGACGAGCTCGATAATATAATTTCTAAGATAAAAAAATAAACAATAAACACCTTGTTTATAGAATGATATATTTTTATAATTCCCTCCATTAGAACAATATAATTAACCCTAAAACCCCCAGCTTGAAAACAAATAGCCTAAAAATAAAAACCATCACAATATGTATTAATGTATTAATACTAGTAGCTGGCGCAGTTTCAAATCCTGTTTTTATTCCAATAGCCCTATGTTATATGGTCGCAATATCCGCAGTTTATTATTTCGGATCAAAAATTAAAGACGTAGCAATTAATGTAGGCTATATATGGTTTTCGAAATGGACAATGTTCACAAGCTTTTTGATTTTAACTGGTGTCTATGCGCCTGATATTTTTTTATATGCACTAACACTTTTTGTTGTATTTAATATTTCTGTTAACCCAACAAGCCTAATGTTTAACAAAAAGGCTCCGAGATAATGGCATCCGAGCTGACAACAGAAAGCTATATTAGCCACCACCTTACCAATCTTACGTGTGGTAAAACGCTTGATGGTTGGACCTGCAATCCATACAAAGTGGATGAGATGGGTTTTTGGGCTTTTCACGTGGACTCGCTTTTTTGGTCTATTTTTCTAGGCAGTATTTTTGTTTTGCTGTTCAAACGAGCTATGCCAAAAAAAACAAACCCAAACAACCCACCCAAAGGGATGCAGAATTTTGTTGAGATGAGCATTGAGTTTGTTGAGGACAATGTCCAGTCCTTGTTTGGCTCTTCTAAAAACCCACTTATAGCGCCGCTTGCTTTAACTGTTTTTGTTTGGATACTTTTAATGAATTTAATGGATCTAATTCCTGTTGACTTTTTACCGGTTCTTGCGGGACATTTGGCCTATGCTTTTGTTGGCGAGGGCCATGAATGGATAAAGGGACCCGAATCATTGTATTTTAAAGTTGTGCCAACCACAGATCCAAACATAACTCTGGGCATGGCTCTCGGGGTTTTTGTATTAACGATTTATTACAGTATGACCGTAAAAGGACCAAAAGCTTTTATATCAGAGTTAACACTTCACCCTTTTGGGAAGTGGCTGATACCAGTCAACTTTGTTCTTGAAATGGTTAATTTTATAGCCAAGCCAATATCTCTTGGTTTAAGACTATTCGGCAACCTTTATGCTGGCGAGATGATTTTCATCTTGATTGCATTAATGTTATTTTTTAGTAGCATACCGGTAGGCGTAATGGGTTTTGGCTTACACTTAGTTTGGGCGCTTTTCCATATATTAATTGTGGCATTGCAAGCATTTATTTTTATGGCGTTAACAATTGCATATTTAGCAATG